>Ga0078972_1000056_pt2 | contig 267834 bp, 227 predicted proteins | sample YelNatPaOPGAMG01_FD_67568 | JGI IMG/M metagenome (GOLD analysis project Ga0078972, IMG submission 67568) | Hot spring thermophilic microbial communities from Obsidian Pool, Yellowstone National Park, USA - OP-RAMG-01 (SPADES assembly) (version 2) | ecosystem: Environmental > Aquatic > Thermal... | reverse complement strand
TCCCCGCAAGGGGGTGATAAGGGTTCGACCCCCTTCAGCCACCCCTAATCAAGATTTGTCCCCGCAAGGGGGTGATAAGGGTTCGACCCCCTTCAGCCACCCCTAATCAAGATTTGTCCCCGCAAGGGGGTGATAAGGGTTCGACCCCCTTCAGCCACCCCTAATCAAGATTTGTCCCCGCAAGGGGGTGATAAGGGTTCGACCCCCTTCAGCCACCCCTAATCAAGATTTGTCCCCCCAAGGGGATGATAAGGGTTCGACCCCCTTCAGCCACCCCTAATCAAGATTTGTCCCCGCAAGGGGGTGATAAGGGTTCGACCCCCTTCAGCCACCCCTGATCAAGATTTGTCCCCCCAAGGGGATGATAAGGGTTCGACCCCCTAATAACAATGGTTTCATTGGTTCATAAATAATATTATTCAAGGCAGCGGGTGCCAAAGCAGGGATAGCGCAACAGCCAAAGCCGCCATCAATGCTCCTATCGCAGCGAACAGCACGCTGATCTCCGTCACCTCGTGCTTGGTGATCAAATAAGTGGGCAGGCTGCGGAAAACATTTTCCAACTCGCCGGCGCTCGAAGCTGAGTAATACTGTCCACCCGTCATTGCAGCGATTTGTTTCAGCGTTGTCTCGTCGATCCCTCTGCGGAAACCTCCGCCAAATGGGAAAAATCCGCCCCCACCTCCGCCGCCGAAAAATCCACCGCCTCCCTGGAATTGGGGGTCAAATGGGAAGCCGCCGCCATTTGCAGTCCCATACCCGATGGTATACACGCGGATGCCGCGGTCAGACGCCTCCTTTGCCGCATCCAGAGGCAGAGGGCCGGTATTGCTGACACCATCCGTCAGCAGGACGATGATGTCGGGAACGTAGGCGCCGTGGGGGACGGGTGTGGGCTCAGGCGCCGAGCCTGGCGGGTTCACACTGGGCGAAACATTTTTGTCGACTTCAGCGATCGCATCGATCGATTTCAAGATGCCGCTGCCGATGGCTGTCCGCCGTCCCAACGTCAGGCTTTCTACCGCCGTTTGCAAAGCTTCCTGGTCAGTCGTAGGGGCCTGAACCAGCTCCGCGTCGGTGGAAAACGCGACGATCCCAATTTGTGTGGTGGACTTTTGACGTTCAATGAACGAAAGTGCGGCGGACTCAGCGGCGGCCAGACGACTTGGCTGAACGTCTGTCTGGCGCATGCTCAATGAGACGTCAATGGCCAGAATGATGGTCGTCTGGTCGGTCGGCACGCTGGTGATGACCACTGGGCGCACCAAAGCCAGTACCAGGCTGGTGAGGGCGAGCAGCAGCAGGGCAAAAGGCAGGTGCCGACGCAGGCGCGAGTGTCTCGGAATGGCATCGCGCACCAATGCCAGGCTGGAGAAGCGGATCGCGAATCGGCGCCTGCGGCGCAGTGACCAGATGTAAACGCCGATCAGTAGAGGGATCAAACCTAACAATAAGAGGAATCCAGGCCATAAGAGAGTCATCGCGAGCTCCTTTGCGCCCAGTCACGCTCGTTCTATGGAATTCGGCTGAACCATAAGAGCGAAAGCACGCCTCCGAACAGCAACATCAGCACACTGACGCCAGCAAAGATCGAAGTGACTTCCATCTTTTCCGGCTTGACAACAAGCTGGGGATTCAGATGGTCGTATATCGAACGCAAGTCCTGCGCATTCTGGGCGTTGTAGTACGCCCCACCCGTCATCTGCGCGATCTGCTTCAGCAGAGGTTCGTTGAGCTGGGTGAACACGTTGAAACCGTTGATGTGCAGAGTGGTCCCTGCGGGGCTCCCGATGCCGATGGTGTAGATGCGCACACCGCGGTCAGCGGCAGTCTGGGCAGCGGCCAGTGGATCGGGAGCTTCGTTGTTGTCTCCATCGGTGAGCAGAATGATGACCGCTGGGGCATAGGTGCCCTTTGGCACGGGGGTCGGCGTGGGCGTCTGTGCCGGATTGGCGCCATTATTCGATTGGGATGATGGTTCGCTGCCACTCTGCCCAGCAGAAAGAGCGTTGAGCGAAGCCAGGATACCGTAGGCGACCGAGGTGCCATGCTGCGGCGCCATACGGTCGATGGCTGCCAGCACCAAATCCTGGTCGTTGGTGGGCGTCTGCATGGAGAAACCATTATCGCTGAAGCCCACCACGCCGATCTGCACCGTGCTCGGCTCGTGCTGCACAAAATCCTGGGCTGCCTGTTTGGCCGCATCCAGGCGGGTCGGCTTAATATCCGTGGCGGCCATACTGCCGGAGACGTCAAATGCAAGGATGATCGTACCTTCCACTCTCGGCAGGCTAACGACCATTTGGGGGCGTGCCAGCGCCAGAGCCAGGACAGTCAGGCCCATCAGATAAAATGCTGGTGGAATATGGCGGCGAATGAGCAGGTCGCGCCGTATGCCCTCTGGCATCCAACTTAGGCTGCCGGTATCGGCGATCAAACGTCGCCGACGCTGTTGCAGGATGAGATATAACCCAATGAAAACCGGCACCGCCAGCAAGGCTATAAGCATCGAAGGCCAGATGAAGGACATGAGATGTACTCGCATGAATTTTGGGCCGGCCTTTAGCCACGGACTGGCCAACCAGAATCGATCTCAGCTCCGTTGTTGTTTCCGCTTCAAGGCGAAGCGGACGATGGCTTGCACCAGGTCCTCTTCGGTCGAGAGATGCAGCACATCCACTCCGGCGTGTTTGAACGCCGCTGCAAGGGCGCTTTCGCGCTGCAACGCTAGTTCCTTGAATTTCGCGCGAAATCTCGCATCGTGTGTGTCTACGAACAATTGCTCGCCGGTCTCGGCGTCTTCCAACACGACCGGACCGATGTCGGGCAGCTCCTTTTCGAGCGGATCCCAGAGATGGACGGCCAGCACTTCGTGCTTTTGCCCAAGCAGGTTCAACGGCCGTTCCCATCCTGGTACACTGATGAAATCCGAGACGATGAACACCAGCGAGCGCCTTTTGATGATGCTCAGGCTGTTTTCGAGCAGCGGCGTCAAATCGGTGAACGGCGTACGGGATAAGATGGGCTGCTTAAGCAGATCATTGACGACGTGCAGCACCTGGAGGCGTCCACCGCGCGCCGGTATCAACCGATCGATGCGATTGGTATAGAGGATCGCTCCCACCCGGTTGCCGTGGCGGGTTAGAAGGCGGGCCAGCGTGGTGACGAAATCGATCAGCACCGTACGCTTCTGATTTTCCACACCGCCGAAGTCTTCCGAGGGGCTGAGATCGAGGAGGAACCAGGCGGTAATCTCGCGGTCCTCCATGTACTGACGCACATACGGCGTATTCATCCGTGCGGTGACGTTCCAGTCGATATACCGGATGTCATCCTCCGGCTGGTATTCGCGCAAATCGGCGAAATCGACGCCGAAGCCGTAAAACAGACTACGGTAATCGCCCTGCAGGAGGCCATCCAGTCGGCGAATGACGTGCCAATCGATGCGCTGGAGCAGGCGCTCAGGCGTTTGCGTGTACATCGGCTTTGTCGCGCAGCGGCACCACCGGGATCGGAATTCGGTCCAGGATCATTTTGAGCAAATCATCTGCGCCCATGTTGTCAGAGAGGGCTTCGTAGGAGAGTACCAGGCGGTGGCGCATCACGTCCAGGGCCATATCCAGCACGTCCTGCGGCAGGGCGTAGTTGCGCCCGCGCACGAAAGCCAGCGCCCGTGCGGTGAGGATCAGGTTTATGGATGCGCGTGGGCTGGCACCGTATAGTATGTAACGACCCAACTCTGGAAGGTCGAAGTCGGCCGGCCGCCGTGTTGCGGTGACTATTTGCACCGCGTAATCGATCAGCGCCGGGTCCACATACACCTTATCCACCTTTTTCTGTTGCTCCAGCAGCTCATCGGTGCTCAGCACTTTCTGCACCGGCTGGAGGGCGCCAGACATGCGTTCGACAATGACGAATTCTTCGGTAGGGGTGGGGTAGCCGACCAGCACTTTGAGCATGAAACGGTCCACCTGAGCTTCGGGTAAGGCGTAGGTACCCTCGGTTTCAATAGGGTTTTGGGTAGCCAGCACGAGGAAGGGATCGGGCACCTTGAAAGTCTCGCGGCCAATGGTAACCTGGCGCTCCTGCATCACCTCGAGCAGTGCGCTCTGTACCTTGGCAGGCGCCCGGTTGATCTCGTCGGCAAGCAACAGATTGGTGAAGACGGGACCCAAAGAAGTATTGAACTCGCCGGTTTTTTGATTATAAATACGCGTGCCGATCAGATCGGCGGGCACCAGATCGGGGGTGAACTGAATGCGTTTGAATTCACCGCCAATCGCCTCGGCCAGGGTTTTAATCGCCATGGTCTTCGCCAGCCCGGGCACGCCTTCGACCAGGATGTGGCCGCGCGCCAGCAAGGCTACGACCAGCCGCTCCAGCAGGTGGTCCTGACCGACGATGATCTTCTTCACCTCATAAAGCACACTTTCCATCGGTTTCCTGTTCTCGGAGCTGTGGGTTATTTCCATCGCATCTCTCCTAACTTTGGGGGCTTGTGTCCGCAATCAGCCTTGTCGGTTAATCAGGGGGCGAGCCCATCGCGCCGGCTGCCACGTCTATCGGTACGGCAAATCCGATGCCAATAAACACATCCTGATCAGTGGGATTCAATATGCCTGTCACAATGCCAACCACCTGACCATAGCGGTTGAGCAGTGGGCCGCCCGAGTTGCCAGGGTTGACGGCCGCATCGATTTGTATCAGCCCTTTCAGCGTCGTGGTGCTCCCGACGGGGTGAAACGAGCGATCGAATCCCGAGATGATCCCAGCGCTCATCGAGCTGTACAGGCCGAAGGGATTGCCCACAACGTACGCCTCGTCGCCAACCTGCAAAGCGTTGGGATTGCCCAGCGTGGCAGGTGCGATCTGCGCGGACTGCTGATCGGCACGCAGCACCGCAATGTCATTTTCGGGTTGCCTGGTTGTAATTTGGGCGTTTGACTGCGTGCCGTCGGCGAAGGTCACTTTGATGCTGGTCGCATCAGACACGACGTGCAGACTGGTGAGGATGTCGCCCTGATCGTCGATCACCACGCCGCTCCCCAGACCACTCTCGCCTTCACCGTTGGAACTCGCGATTTGTGTCTGTATTAGGACAATGGAAGGCTGAATTTCCCGATATACTTGTTCGGATAACGCGGGTCCAGGCGTGGCCGAAGCAAGCGTTTGCGCAGCGATATCGCTCACCTCGCTCGCGGTCAGCACGTGGGGACCTGGGAAAAAGCCGTTGTAAACCAGCAGCCCGATCAGCGCGGCCAGCACACCGAAGGTGAATACCAATCCGACCCGAGCACGCTCGAGCAGCTGTTTCCAGCGAACGCCGCGGGGTTCTCTGGGCGGCGAGGGCTGTTCGTCCACTTTATTTTCCATTACAAAAGGTGGCTGATGGTTTCGAGTCGAATCACGGTGGGGAATGGTCCCTTCCAACTCTTAATTCCAGCCTGAATTGACAAATCCATACCTTGTTCGGGTCAGGGTGGCGTGAATATTGCACGAGACAGGCTCACCGCCGTCTTTTTTTATATACGCGCCCCGCTGTCTAATAGATCTATGTCCCTTGGGAATTTTGGGTCGATACCCGGAACGGCCTGGTCGATCGATCGGTTAGCAAGGAGAATCTCATATGCTGGGAAGAATGTGGTATGGCATCGGTCGGGTATTGACCGCATTATACGCACTGCTCATGCTGAAGGTGAGCATCGTATTTCAGTCGCCGATTCCGGAGGGCGCTTTCATTCTGGCGGCCAATCATCCCAGCACGGTGGATCCTGCCGCCATTACCCTGTTGACCAATCGGCATGTCACCATTCTAATTCGGCATGAACTCTTCAAAATTCCGTTGTTTGGACGCTCGTTGCGCATTTCAGGCCATGTTCCGGTGGTGCGCGGCTGCGGCCAGGCTGCCCTGGATAAAGCCGAAAAATTATTGAAGGCCGGGCGCCCGGTGGCTATTTTCCCGGAAGGGGAGATCACCCCGAAGATTAATTCGGTTGAGCAGCCCTCAGCCCGCAGCGGCGTCGCCCGATTGGCGCTGAGCAGCGGCGCGCCGGTCATTCCGGTAGGCATTCATCTGGAACACAGACGCCGCAAGGTGATGGAAACCCGCGTGGACGGCGTGGTGCTGGAAGGCTACTGGTACCTGCGTGGGCCATACGCCATGACGGTGGGCGAACCAATGTCATTCTCCGGCAGCGTCGAAGACCGCGAATGGGTGCGGAAGGTGTCTGTACAAATTATGAATCGGATCGTGGAGCTTTCCGAAGCAAGCGCCCGACGCCTGGAGGCGGAGAATCTGTTCCCGCTGGTTAGCAAAGAAAGCGTCTTTGCCGCCTGGCGGGCTGTATATCGCTGGGCCAGGGGAATTTTAGGAGCGCTGAGGATTGCTTAAACGGGAAAGCAAGTCACCGATCACACCGGTTGAGCCAGCGCTCGAATGCACGGCCGGCTGGCAGGTCTTCGACGAAGAGGGCAGCCAGATCGGCGTGGTGACCACCTTTGATCAGGCGCACTTCGACTTGGCATTTCCCCGCTTGTTTTAATCGAGTAGAAAAGGATATCGTATTCTGCACGTCCACCAGCGGATCGCGCTTGCCGTGGATAAAAAAGGCGGGCACCTGCTCGTCGCCGCGCAGGTAACGGATCGGGTTGGCCAGCTCACGATTGGCTGCGTCTGCACCAGTAAAGTCTTCGATCATCTTACTGATGGCCGGGTTGGTGCAGTACGAAAAATCCAGTGGTCCGCAAATTGAAAAGAATCCCGCCAGTATTTCAGCTGGCAAAGGACTGTTGGATTGCCGCAGGCGGTCGTAGACCAGCAGCGCGGCCAGTTGTGCACCCGCCGAGATGCCACCCACGATCACGCGTTTCACCTCTGCGCCCCGATCGGCTAGCAGGTCAAGGCCGGCTACCAGTCCGTTGACCACGTCGTCGAGCTGAGCCGGGTAGATATGTTCGGGGGCCAGGCGGTATCCCCCCACCAGGGTGGGGAAGCCGAGTCCGGCGAAATACGGCCCGGCGAAACGGTACAAGGTCGGGCTGCCGGAGTGCCAGCCGCCCCCATGGAGGAAATACACCGCGGTGTGCCGTTCGAGCCAGCCCTCGTTCGGGCGGAAAACCAGTAAATTTTGGTGCGAATCTGGGCCGTAATGGATTCTGTCCTCGCGGAAATCCGGATTGGGCAGAGAGTGGATCACCAGCTTGCCCAACACGGAGATCAGGCCCACCCGGTCTTCCACTAGCCGCGGATCGATTCGTTCGGAATGTTCTTCCTCATCTACCATGTCTCATCCATCGGCGTTGGTTTCAGCCGTCCGCAATCATTATAGCCGCAATCGACTTCAGCCTAACTCCTTCTTCAAAATGCTGAAGAAACGATCGGCTTCGGCTGATAAGCGGTCTTCGGGGATATTCTCGCCGCTGATGTTCATCGTAACCGCTGTTGGGCTGCCGAATGGCACCATCAGGTTTATATTAATCGCCGAATTGTCCAGGCTGCCATCGCACAGCACCAGAAAGGCGATCTCGCGCTTTTTGAAGATTGCGTAACCGGCTTTTTCGACCGCCCGCAAGATCGCCTGGTAACATTCGTTGGCCGATTTGCCCGCAAAATAGCGCCTTACTTCTAGTTTTGCCATAGATGCCTGCCTCATCCTCTCTATGATTGAACCGCTCATGAAGCCTTTGCCCGTGGTTATGTCACCCGGTTTATTTTAATCGCTGCCGTTACAGGGGGGGCGGTTTTGGTAATAAAGTATTCCTGGAAAATTGCGTCCAGACCGTCAGAGTTCTCTCACGACCCGGTGATAATAAATAGCGGGAATTTGTGCGTCCTACCCATCCTCAAGATGGTCTATCTGATCATCGCGCGTAAAGTGGATAAGCCAAAATGTAAAGCAAACTTGCGACCAGACAGGTTGCCAGCATCACAGGCAGTCCTCTTCGATTCCACAAACTGGATGTGATCGGTGTTCGCGTTCGCTCCGAAAGGCCGGCAACGACAATGTTGGCCGTCGACCCAATGATGGTACCGTTGCCGCCCAAACCGGCACCGAAGATCAATGCCCACCACAATGGATTCATGTTCATCCCGGCTGAACCGAGTCCCTGGATGATTGGAATGAGCGCAATCGTGACCGGAACATTATCCACCACGGCCGAGATGGCAGCGACCAGCCATATCAGGATGACGCCAAACAGCATCGGAGAGATGGTACTCGCTTTTTTCAATACAGAAACAACGATATTCAGCACCCCGGTTGCTTCAATCCCTCCAACCATGACGAACAAAGCTGTAAAAAACACCAGCACGCTCCATTCCACCCGCTTGAGGACGACGGCCGGATCCGGTCGCACCCATACCAGCCCCACTGCTGCGGCGCTGAGCGCGATGAAAGCTGAGCTTATGTTGAGTATCTTGTGGAAAAAGAAAACGATTAATGCTCCGCCCAGAACGATCAAAACCCGTGTGGCCGTTCCATTGTCCGTCAGGATTTCCGCCAGATCCATTTTCATAATCGCATCCGGGTGCACCGGTGGAACGGAAAGCTCCCGGCGGAACATGTATCGCAAGAGAAGCAGCGCCGTCAGCCACGCAACCAGAACCACCGGCAGGGCATGGGTCAGGAAATCGTTGAAGGAAAAACCGGCTGCTGATGCGATCAATATGTTCGGCGGATCACCCAGCAGGGTTGCCGCCCCTCCCGTGTCTGAAAGCAGCGCCTCTGCCATGAGATACGGCAAAGGACTGACACCAAGCACTTCGCTGATTAATATGGTGATCGGCGCCATCAATACGACCGTTGTGACGTTATCCAGGAACATGGATAATACCGTCGTAACCGTGCCAAGCAGGATCAGCAACCATACCGGTTTGCCCCGGGATAGCCGTCCTGCCCAGACAGCCAGATATTGGAAAAAACCGGTAGGCTCCAACAGAGAAACCAGGATCATCATCCCCAACAGCAAACCCAGCGTGTTGAAATCAATTGCGGCGATGGCCTGGCCCTCGGAGTAAAAGCCAAACAACAGTCCTAGTCCAACCATGAGGATCGCGCCGGCGAAAGCAATGATCGTGCGATGGATCTTTTCCGAGAAGATCAACCCCAGGGTGGCCAGGAACAACAATGAAGAGAGTACAGCGCCCATCATGGCTGCGAAGCATTGAGGCTCTGCCAACGGGATAAAATTGCGGCGCCAATATCGACCCGCGAAGCCAGCCCGGCCAGTTTCCCTTCTTTCGTGACGATCGGCAAATCCAGAAGTTGATGCTGTAACATGAGGGCATACGCACGCAACAAACCACATTCTTCATCGACGCTGATCGTTGGCTGCATCAATGTGGAGACCGGCTTATCCAGCAAATGAGGTTCTGGACGAATGGTTTCCACAGCACCGAAATCGTGCACGAAGTCGACTTCAGAAATCATATTGACGAAATCGGGCAATTCCAAAGAAAGCAAATCTTGTAAGGCCACCACGCCGACCAGGAAGTTGTGGTCATCTACAACCGGCAATAGCCCAACGTGCCGCTCGACGATCAGCATCGCTGCCTCTCGAATGGTCGTCGTGGGGATGACCGTGATAATGTCCCGTTTCATGCAGTCTCTTATTTGCATTTTGTGTCCCCTTTTCTCATGATCGCGGCCGGTATTCGATCCATGCCAATAGTTATGGCGTTTCGATCACAATTTTCAATATAACCGATTTTTCCCCAACCCACAATCATATTAAAAAATTGAGACGCGCGATTGGATCGGCAATAAAGGTGGACGTATGGATGGCGATCGAGATATAAGACGGCGGGGTTGATCCTTTTCGATGCTGGCTTGCCAGGGATCATCTCGCAATCCGTGACTTGTATTGTGTGGCTTTTGATATTACAATGTGATCGTTACCGATAACGATAACAATTGATGCGTGTTTGCTCCTGCTTCTTTTCTGTTTTAAACGCGGAAATAATAGGTCCTTTCCCATTAACGGCATGATTAGTGAGAGCTTATTGGTCTTTTAGATAATGCCTTCTCAAAGCAACCACCACAGGCAGCGTCTCGGTCAAGCTGCTAGATATCCAGGCTAAATGCACCTGTCTGTACAGATCACCGCCTTCTCTGCCGCCAATTGCTCATATTTAACCCTTAACTGATGGAACCATCTTAGGAGGACAGCATGAATCTCTCTGTTAAACCCGTTACCCTTGGGGTGATCGTCGGCAATCGGGGATTTTTTCCCGGCCATCTGTGTGAAGCGGGACGCAAGGTCGTCCTTAACGTGCTGGAGCAAGAGGGCATCCGCGCGGTCGCGTTGACCCCTGAAGATACCAAATACGGCAGCGTCGAGACCTTGAACGATGCCCAAAAATGTGCGGACCTGTTTCGCCGCCATCGCGACGAAATAGATGGTGTGCTGGTGACACTGCCCAATTTCGGCGATGAGCGCGCAATCGCCAACACCTTGCGCTGGGCCGATTTGAATGTGCCGGTGCTTGTCCACGCTTTTCCGGACGAACCCATGAAAATGACGATCACCGATCGGCGCGATTCCTTCTGCGGTAAGATGTCCGCCTGCAATAATCTGTACCAGTATGGCATCAAATATACGCTTACCACACTGCACACGGTCGATCCGGAGAGCGAGAGCTTCCGCGCAGACCTGCGCCGTTTCGCCGCAACCTGTCGGGTCGTGCGCGGTCTCAAAGGCGCCCGGGTAGGAGCGATTGGCGCCCGTCCGGCGGCGTTCAACACGGTCCGCTTCAGTGAGAAATTGCTAGAGCACGCCGGTATCTCGGTCGAAACCCTCGATCTGTCGGAGGTTTTTGGCCGCGCTGCGCGCATTCCAGACGGTGATGCCAGAGTCGTGGCCAAGCTGGAGGAGGTGCGTTCATACGTGCCTTCGTCTAAGGTCCCTTCGCAGGCTCTGGTCAAGATGGCTAAACTCGGCGCAGTCATCGATTCTTGGATGGAGGCGAACGGCCTGGTAGCCAGCGCAGTGCAATGTTGGACCTCGATGGAGGAGTATTACGGCGTGGTGCCTTGCACACTGATGAGCCTGATGAGCAACGGTCTGATGCCATCCGCCTGTGAGACGGACATCGCCGGAGTGATCGGTATGTATGCCATGGTGCTGGCTTCGGGTAAACCCAGTGCGCTCGTGGATTGGAACAACAACTACGCCGACGACCCTGAAAAGGCGGTGGTCTTCCACTGCTCGAATTTGCCCAAGGACATCTTCGTCGGGGAAAGTGTATCGGCGGCGGACGCGCCGACCATGGATTACCAGGCTATCATTGCCGGTACGGTCGGCAAGGAGAACACCTACGGCACCATCGTCGGCCGGGTGCGGGCGGCTCCATTTACATTCTGCCGCATCTCGACCGATGACCTCAAAGGCCGTATCCTGGCCTATGTGGGCGAAGGTGAACTGACCACTGATCCGCTGAACACGTTCGGTGGATACGGCGTGGTGAAGATTCCCAACATGCAAAAGCTGCTGGCTTATATTTGCGAGAATGGTTTCGAGCACCACGTCGCCATTAACCTGTCGCAGGTCGGGCAGGCCGTGAAGGAGGCGCTGTCCAAATACCTTGGGTGGGAGGTCTATTACCACCAGTGAGCTGCAATTTGGAATAACGCAGTTGGCATCCTGAGGTTGGGAGGGTTTCATGAAACCACGCGAGCGGGTAATGCTCGCTTTAAGCCACAAGGAACCGGATCGCATCCCCATTGACCTGGGTGCGACCATCGTTTCATCAATAACCAGGGGCGCATATACAGCCCTTAAACAGCATCTGGGGCTGCCGCAAGAACCCGTCACCATGCTGGATTATGTTCAGCAGCTTCCTTATCTGAGCGAGGATTTGCTGGAGCATTTCGAAATTGATTTCCGCATGGTGCAGCTCCCGGCAGCCACAGCCCCCGATCTTCAACTATTCGAGGAGGGCGATTATTACGCCTTTATCGATCGCTGGGGGTCGAAATTGCACATGCCGAAGCAGGGCGGTCTGTATTTCGATTGGGTGGACTTCCCCATCAAGGAGCTCAGCCTGGAGGCGCTGGAGCGTTACGAATGGCCAAAACCGGATCCGCCCGAGTATGTGTCCAGGTTGGGCGAACAGGCCAGGTATCTTTATGAGCATACCGATTATGCCCTGGTTGGCAGCGCAGTGATTGGCGGAGGCATCTTCGAGCAACCAGCCCGCACGATCGGCTTAGAAAATTTCCTCACGGCCCTGGTTACCGAGCCAAAATTCGCCGACCGGTTGATGGAGCAGATCACCGATATCTATATCGAATCGTGCAGCCAGTACCTGGATCAGGTTGGACCATACATCCAGGTTTTCACCTACTGGGATGATCTCAGCACCCAGGATGGCTGGATGATCCGCCCCGAGCTTTACCGGCGGATGATCAAACCAAAGCAGCGCCGCCTGGTTGAAGCCATCCGCAGGAAGACCAACGCCCGCCTGTTTTTCCATGCCTGCGGCGCTGTTTTCGATCTGATCCCCGATCTGATCGATCTGGGCTTCGACATTGTCAATCCTGTGCAGGTATCAGCGCGCGGGATGGATACCCGCCGTCTCAAACAGACCTATGGGAAGGATATCGTCTTCTGGGGCGGTGTGGATAGCCAACATGTTCTTCCCTTTGGCTCCCGCCGTGATGTGGAAGAAGAAGTGAAACGCCGCATCGATGATCTGGCGCCGGGCGGAGGTTTTGTCCTGGCGGCGGTGCACAACATCCAGGATCAGGTGCCGCCGGAGAACGTGATCGCCATGTTCGAAACTGCTTTGCGCTATGGAAAATACCAATAAAAAAACCAGGAGGAAAGGATGGAAGCCATCATACAAGAAATTTACAGCGGTGTGATCGAAGGCAATAGCACCCTGGTCAAAGAAAAGGTCCAGGAGGCATTATCCGCCGGCATCGATGCGCAGACGATCTTGAATCAGGGGTTGATACCAGCCATGGCCGAGGTTGGGCGCCTGTTCGAAGAAGGCGAGTATTTTGTGCCGGAAATGCTCATCGCCGCGCGGGCCATGCAGGGCGGCATGGGCCTTCTCAAGCCACTGCTTAAGGAAGCCGACGTTAAGGCGGCCGGCAGGGTGGTGATCGGCACTGTGAAGGGCGATCTGCACGACATTGGCAAGAATCTGGTGGCGATGATGCTCGAAGGAGCAGGCTTCGAGATCATCGACTTGGGCAATGACGTCCCACCGGAAAAATTTGTCGAAGCCGCACGCTTGCATCAAGCTGATATTGTGGCCATGTCGGCTTTGCTGACGACCACCATGGTGAATATGAAATCCACCATCGAAGCCATCGAGGCGGCTGGATTGCGCCGGAAAGTAAAAATCTTGATCGGCGGTGCGCCAGTCACCGAGAGTTATGCCCACCAGATTGGCGCCGATGGCTATGGCGAGGATGCCAGCCGCGCTGTGCAGGCGGCCAAAGCGCTGGTCGCTGCCTGAAGCACCTGGCAGTAATCGTCTCCTAAGGTTGTACCCGATGCGCGAGCGGATGAAACATAGAGAGCGGGTGCTGGCGGCCCTCAGCCATGAAACCCCCGATCGCTGCCCGATGCAGATCAGCTTCACTCCAGAATTTGCCGAGCGCCTGCGGCAGGATCTTCGCCTCCAGGGCAGAGTCGTATATAACCCTCACGGCGGCGGCAACACGTACGAGTTGGAACGCATCATTGGCGAGGACATGCTGCTCACCTCGGTCGGCTGGGCCAATTCGTATTATCAGCAGACCGGAGATTATACCGATGAGTGGGGCGTTTCCTGGAAACAGGTACCCTATACCACCCCCTACGGCGTGGGCCATTACACTGAAATTGTCGGTCATCCTCTGGCCCAGGATGATGCCATCGAAGCATACACCCCTCCAGATGCTGACCGACCCGAACTTTACAACGAAGCCGCCTGGATGTTAAAGGAGTTTCACGACGAATACTGGATCGTTGGCGTCACGGTGACGACCATCTTCGAGACCGCCTGGGCGCTGCGCGGCTTCGAGCGCTTGATGAGCGACTTCGTCCTCAATCCAGAGCTGGCCGAGCGCATCCTCGAGATTCCCTACCGCTATCACCTGAGGGCGGCAAAAAGGCTGGTGGAGATGGGTGTGGATATGATCTGGATCGGGGATGACGTCGGCTCGCAGACCCGGATGCTGATCTCGCCGGCGCATTGGCGGCGTTTCCTCAAGCCGCGCATGGCCAATTTCATAGCCGAGTTGAAAGCCGTCAATCCCCACATCAAGATCGCCTATCACTCCGACGGCAATATCCTTCCGATCATCCCCGAGCTGATCGAGATTGGCCTGGATGTGCTGAATCCGGTCCAGCCCGCGTGCATGGACCCGGCCGAGTTGAAGCGCCGATTCGGCGATCGGTTGTGCTTTTGGGGTTCGATAGACGAGCAGCACACCCTGCCGTTTGGTCATCCGCAGGAGGTCAGCGCCGAGGTGCTGCACCGCCTGCATACCCTCGGTCGCGGCGGCGGACTGATCCTTGGGCCCACCCACCATGTGCAACTCGACACCCCCATGGAAAACTTCTGGGCGATGGTCAATACCATCACCCAGACCAGCTACGAAATGGTGAGCTAGTCCCACGATTATGGGTAGACGCAACCAGGTCACCATCCATCAGATAGCCAGTGTGGCGGGCGTATCCGCCCAGACGGTGTCGCGGGTCATCAACGATCACCCTGACGTTGCGCCCGAAACGCGCGCACGCGTCCAGATGTTGATTGAGCGGATGGGCTACCGGCCGAACGCCATTGCCCGCAGCCTGGTTCACCAACGAAGTTACACGTTGGGGGTGGTTACCGCGCAAATTGATTATTATGGCCCCTCCCATACCCTGGTGGGCATCGAGGAAGAGATCCGCGCGTTGGGCTATTCGCTGTTGCTCGACCTGCTCCATCACCCCGAAGCCGAGGATGTCGATCAGCTCCTCAACCGGTTGCTGTCACACCAGGTGGATGGGATCTTATGGGCAGTGCCCGAGATTGGCAGCAACCGTATGCGGCTGGGGCGCGAGACGGCCCGCCTCCATGTGCCGATCGTGTATCTGAGCATGCATCCGCAGACGGGGTTGCCGGTGGTTGCGGTTGATAATTACCGGGGCGGTCGGCTGGCCGCCGAACACTTGATCGCTCAAGGCCGGCGTAAGGTGGGCATCATCAGCGGACCTAAACGTTGGTGGGAATCGCGCGAACGCGTGCGCGGCTGCCTGGATGCGCTACGGGCTTCACGGCTCAGTGCGGATGAACGCCAGGTCGTCGAAGGCGATTGGTCGGCTGGGAGCGGGGAACGCGGTTTTCTACAGCTGCTCGCTCAGTTTCCCCAGGTGGATGCAGTCTTTTCGTGCAACGATCAGATGGCTCTTGGGCTGCTGAAAACCGCTCACCGTCAGGGACTGCGCGTGCCGGAAGACCTGGCTGTCGTCGGTTTTGACAATATCCCCGAATCGGCCTATTTCTCGCCCCCGTTGACGACCGTCGAACAGCACCTCGTGGACCTTGGCAGCGCGGCTGTACGCGAGCTGGACCGCATGATCAGGGCAGCCCAGGACAATGAAAATTACCAGCCCGAGTGCATTGCCATCCAGCCGGAATTAGTAATCCGCGAGAGCTCAGTGTTTTCAAAAAATGGTAGTATAAATAACGGGGAATTTCTAGCCCAAATGTAATTCACAATCCGGCTCTTAATCGAGGAACCGATGGACGAATTGAACACCAAGCTCAACGCCATTCAAGCTTTGTTGGAGCGGAACGGACTGAAGGCGCTTGTCCTGAACCGGGTAAGCAGTTTCGCCTGGGCTACTTGCGGTGCGGCGTCTTATGTCAATCTCGCCACGACCGATGGCGCCGCCTCTCTGGTGATTACGCCAACAGGTCGACATCTCGTCACGAATAATATCGAAGCCACCCGTCTCGAAGAAGAAGAAAAGCTTAAACACGAAGGCTGGGAGTTTCACGTCACGCCCTGGTATAAGTCCCCGGACGTGATCAGGAGCCTGGTGGGAAAGCTCAAGTTGGGTGCCGATGGAGCTTTCCCAGGAGCAAAGGACCTTTCCACAGAGATCGCCCACCTGCGCGTCAACCTTACGCCCGAGGAAGTGGTCCGCTTTCGCATGCTGGGACGTCTGTGCGCTTCAGCTATGGACAAAGCCATTCGCGCGGTGCGCCCTTACATGACTGAGCACGAGATTGCGGGTCTTCTCGCCGGGGAAGTCGAAAGCCTGGGCGTCCAGCCGATCGTGAATCTGGTCGCCACCGATGACCGTATTTATAAATATCGTCATCCGCTGCCCACCACCAAAAAGCTGGAACGCTATGCCATGCTGGTGCTGTGCGGGCGGAGGGCTGGTTTGGTCTGCTCGATAACCCGTCTGGTGCATTTTGGGCCCATCCCTGACGAGATCCGCAAGAAGGCCGAGGCGGTAGCCCGGGTGGATGCCGCGTTGCTGGCCGGGACGCGTCCCGAACGGGCGCTGGGGGAAATCTTGAAAGAAGCTATCGCCGTTTACGGAGTGGTGGGATATCCCAAGGAGTGGCAGCAACACCACCAGGGGGGAATAACCGGATATGAGCCCCGCGAGTACCTGGCTATGCCCGATTCTCCCGAACTGGTGGCTGCCAACCAGGCCTACGCCTGGAATCCTTCCATCGCAGGGACCAAATCTGAGGATACTATTCTGGTGGGCAGGGATGGCAATGAGGTGCTGACCGCGATCGATGGCTGGCCGATGATTTCTGTAGACGTGAATGGCGTACAATTCCAGCGCCCCGCCATCCTCGAGATAATCTGAAAAGAGAATAGTAAAAGAGTTTAACTCACAGCCTGCGCTGGACAATGTAATCGGCGAGCTCCTCGAGCGCGTCCCGCTCTGGAGCAGGCGGCATTTCTCTCAACGCCTCCAGCCCTTCCTGCACGAGTTGGAATGCTTCTTTATGCGCCAGGCCAATCGCGTCGCTGCGGCGGATCGCCTCCACGAGTCGATTCACACTGGCTCCATCCATCGTGCAATCCCCATCGATCAAGCGGTGTACATCTAAATCGTCCGGGTGGGTCTCCAGGTAGCACAGCGTTGGCAGGGTGATCAGCCCCTGACGCAGGTCGCTTCCGACCGGTTTGCCCACAGTGGCCTGCTCACCGGTGAAATCCAGGATGTCGTCTACGATTTGAAACGCCATACCGATGTTGCGGCCGAATTTGCGCATTTGCGCAAGCGTATGTTCATCGGCTTCGCTGATGATCGCCGCCGAGGTCGTAGCAGTCTCGAAGAGTGAACCAGTTTTGGCGTAAATGCGGCGGTAATAGTCCTGGCGGTCGGGCTGGCAGCGCTGGCCGAAAAGCTGGGTGATCTCGCCATTAACGATGATTGCGAGCGTCTCGGAGAACAGCTTCATCACCTCGATCGATTCGGTTTGAGCGGCCAGGTGAGCTGCACGGGCGAACATGAAGTCGCCGGTCAACACGGTCGCCCCAGGCGACCATTGTGAATTCAATGTGGGAGTTCCACGACGCAGCAGCGCGCCGTCGATCAGATCGTCGTGGACGAGAGTAGCGGTGTGCAGCAGTTCGATCGCAGCCGACAGCAAGATTAGCCGGTCCAGGTCGCCGTTCAGCATCCCACCAGTAAGCAAAGTGAGCGCCGGACGGATGCGTTTTCCCCCGGCCGAAATCAGCAGTTCGAGCGCCGCACCAAGGTCGGTATCAAAACTGTCAGCCTGGGCGCGCATCAACGCTTCGACCTTGTGAATGCTTTCCTGAACAGGTGCCAAGAATGTCGTTGCCAAAATTAAACTCCCCACGCGAACAGCCCGGCCGCATTCTCCGTTGTGGTACGGGCAACCTCTGAAACTGGTAACTGCAGCAATTCAGCCACTTTTTGAGCTACATGAATGATAAAGGCTGGCTCATTGCGCCTGCCTCGGTGCGATTGAGGCGTCAGAAAAGGTGCATCCGTTTCCAGCAGGATGCGCTTGAGCGGCAATCCCGCAACCAGCGCCTGGCGTTCCACGGCGTTCGGATAGGTGACCGGACCGCCTACACCGAGGAAGAAATTTCGCGCCAAAACGGCACGAGCGTCCTCCGGGGTGCCTTCGAACGCATGCAGGACGCCCGGCCTCCCCGTCAACGGTGAGCCTGCCTCCAGCAACCGTTTATACCACGATTCGAGGACTGCGATCATATCTACCATCGCCTGCCGGGTGTGCAGGATCACCGGCTTGCCTAATTCCAATGCCAGCTCGAGCTGCTCCTCCAAAATACGCCGCTGGAGGCGCGCCGTATCCTGATTGTGATAGTAATCCAATCCGATCTCGCCAATAGCGACTACCTTCGGATGTTTGGCTAGGTCGCGCAGCTCGCTGAAGGTCTGTCTGCCCCAAGAATTGGCCTCACTTGGGTGTACACCCACGGCGGCGTATATCGACGGATGATCCTCAGCAATTTTAACCGCCTCACGGCTAGAAGCAAGGTCGATGCCTGGATTGACCATGAGCTCGATGCCGTTGTCCAGCGCGCGCTGGATCACTTCAGTGCGATCGGCGTCGAAGGCGTGGAAATCGAGGTGGCAATGGGTATCCGCCAGCACAGAGGCTCATTTCAGGCCGACGATGCGCAGGCCGTCGTCCAGGATGGCCTGGACCTTATCCTGGTGGGTGGTTTCACAGTAGACGCGCACGATCGGCTCGGTCCCGGAAAAACGAATCAGCAGCCAGCCGCCGTCTTCGAGTAGGAACTTGAAACCGTCCAGTGTGTTCAAATTGGTCACTTTTAATCCTCCCACCAGGCTCGGTTTCGCATCCAGAATCTTTTTTTCATAAACCGCCCGGTCCCCATGGAAGGCCATATCGACCCGATTGTAGTAATGCGGGCCAACTTTGCTGAACAGAAGGTCAAGGAGTTGGGAGGGCTTGCGCTTCAGCCTGACGATCATGTCCAGCATATACAGGCCAGCGAGGATGCCGTCGCGTTCGGGCACGTTACCGCGGAAGGCGTAACCTCCCGATTCTTCGCCGCCGATCATTGCGTTGGTTTCCAGCATCTTGGGGGCTACGTATTTAAATCCCACCCCTGTCTCGTAGACCGGCACACCGTATATTTTGCCGAGCTTCTCCAGCATGCTGGTCGTGGAGAGGGTCTTGACGATTGGGCCGCGTTCACCGCGCACTTCGAGCAGGTAGAATGCCAGCAGCGCGTAAACCTGGAGCTGGTTTACAAAATTACCGTTCTCGTCGCCCACGCCGATACGGTCGGCGTCGCCGTCGGTCACGATCAATACGTCGGCGTTCTGTTCAACAGTCGTCCGCAGCCCCACATTGATGTTGGGCGGGATTGGTTCAGGGCGCAGCATTTCAGGGAAGATAGGGTTCCGTATGTTGTGGATCTCGGTCACGCTGGTGCGGCCTCCGGAAAGTAGACGGGTGAACCAGCCAGCGCCGTTGCCCCACATTGCGTCGACGACCACCCGCAGGCCAGCATCCTTTATCGGCTGCACGTCGATGAGGTCAGCCAGGTGTTTGATATAGTTAGGCGCCGGGTCGAATTTCACGCACGTTCCATTGGAAATCGCCTCATCGAGGCTTACTCGCCGAACACCCTCGATCGAAGGCGGGATGAGCGCTTCGATCTCCTTCAAACCATTCGGGTCGATTGCTCCGCCGTGCTCGTCGCGAACTTTAAAGCCGTTATCTGTGGGCGGATTGTGGGAGGCTGTGATGTTTACCGCGCCGGCAGCGCCTTTGTCCACCACTGAATAGGCAATCACCGGCGTGGGGGTGGCGCCATCGGTCAGATATACGCGCAGGCCGTTGGCAACCAGCACTTCGGCCGCCGCGGCGGCGAAATGCTCCGAGGCGAAGCGCTTATCGTAGCCCACCACCACCCATGCGTCTTTCTTTCCCTTTTTCAATAAAAATGAGGCAAAACCTTGGGCGCAGCGCCGCACATTATCGAAGGTATAATCTTCGGCGATGACCCCGCGCCAACCGTCTGTTCCAAACCGTATAATTGAAGACATCCTGCCTCCGAAATGTGAGAATTCTAACAATAATAAATATTATATCAGCGGACTCAATCCGGCGATAGAGAGAGGGTTATCATGGCCGTGCTATAATCACAATGTTTACAGACTAAGTAGGATTTTACTGCGCCCGGCCGGGTTTGCTCAACCGAAATTGGAGAATTATTATCCGAATGTGTGGTCGGTGTCGAACCGGCGCAGGGATTAGCGAAAACGGAGCCAGCATGCAGCCAAGAAGAATTTATCTGGATTACGCTGCCACCACACCTGTGGATGCGCGGGTGGTCGAAGCCATGTTGCCTTTTTTTGGCGAGACCTTTGGCAATCCCTCATCGATTCACTATTTTGGCCAGGAGGCCGAAGCGGCCCTGGAAAGCGCCCGGGAAACGGTCGCCGGTGCCTTGGGTTGCAAGCCTGAGGAGATCATCTTTACTTCGTGCGGCACGGAGAGCGATAACCTGGCTTTGCGCGGCGCGGCGCTGGCTGCTCGTCGCGAGCGCAGCGCAAACCACATTCTGATCTCGCCGGTCGAGCATCATGCAGTAAGCCATACGGCTCATCAGCTCGCTCACGAATTTGGTTTTGAGCTGGAGTTACTGCCGGTTGATCAATACGGATTGGTGGATCCGGACGAGGTAGCTGCGCGCATCCGGACAGATACGGCCGTCGTCTCGGTGATCTACGCCAACAATGAGATCGGCACGATCAATCCGATCGCGGAAATCGGCGCGATCTGTCGTGAGCGCGGCGTGGCTTTCCATTCCGATGCCGTCCAGGCAGCCGCCCACCTGCCGATTGATGTGGGACGTGATAATCTGGATCTTTTATCCATTGGCGCACATAAATTTTACGGGCCAAAAGGGGTCGGAGCGCTGTACGTGCGTACGGGCATCCGGCTGCTGCCTTCTCAGACGGGCGGCTCACAGGAGAGGGGTTTGCGCGCCGGTACGCAGAATGTCCCCTACATCGTAGGCATGGCCGAAGCGCTGCGTCTGACCCAGGAAGAGCGCGAGGTGCACACTTCCAATCTGCTTCCTTTGCGCGACCACATCATTGGGCGCATCTTGGAGGACGTTCCCTCAGCGCGCCTGACCGGTCACCCTAAAATGCGCCTACCCAACCACGCCAGCTTTGTCTTTGAGGGCGTGGATGGCAACATGCTGCTCCAGCTCCTGGACAACGCCGGCTTTGCCTGCTCCTCCGGGTCGGCCTGCAAGACTGGCGATCCGGAGCCTTCGGACGTACTGCTGGCCCTAGGCTTACCGCGTTCCTGGGCATTGGGCTCACTGCGTGTGACCCTTGGTCGCGCCACTACAACCGATGAGGTAAATCAATTCCTCGACGTGGTGGGTGACCTGGTCAATCGGGTGCGCGCGATGAAGAAGGTAACTCTGTGATCTGGATGGGATCATGATGCAAGCGGACGGCCGCACTGTGGTGGTGGGCATGAGCGGCGGGGTGGATTCTTCGCTGGCCGCTGCTCTGCTCGTGCAGCGCGGTTACCGGGTAATCGGCATGATGCTGCGGCTGTGGAGCGAGCCTGGCGAGGGGCAGTACAACCGCTGCTGCACCCCCGACGCGATGGCTCAGGCCCGGCGAGTGGCCAGCATGTTGGGCATCCCATTCTACGCCGTGGATGCCCGTGACGATTTTCACACCAATGTGGTGAAAACCTTCCTGGATGGGTACAGCAGAGGAATAACGCCCAATCCTTGCCTGGCGTGCAACCGCCGTATTCGCTGGGGGCTGTTGATGGATCGGGCGCGGCTTTTCGGCGCGGATTTACTTGCCACCGGCCATTACGCCCGTTTAGAGCGAACGCCGCAAGGGCGCATCCGCCTGCTGCGTGCACGGGATGAGTGGAAAGACCAATCTTATGTGTTGAGCGTGCTGAATCAGGAACAACTTGCCCATACCCTCTTGCCGCTCGGTGATTTTACCAAGGCCGAGGTGCGCGGCATGGCGCGAGAAATGGGCCTCCCGGTTGCCGACCGCCCGGAGAGCCAGGATCTGTGTTTTCTGGGGCGCAGCGATTATCGTACTTTCTTATTACGTCATGCACCCGAGGTGCGCCAGCCCGGTCCCATCTTCGATGCGCGCGGAAATCTGCTTGGCGAGCACGACGGGTTGGCTTTTTACACCATTGGACAGCGCAAAGGGTTGAGAATCGCTGCTCCCCAGGCATTGTACGTATTGGAAAAAGATCTTGAGCGCAATGCGCTGGTGGTAGGCACCCGCGGGGAATTGGGACGGAGTGAATTGATCGCCGATCAGGTAAATTGGATAGCCGGCGCTCCCCCTGTCGGGGTCTTCCGCGCGCAGGTCAAGATCCGCTACAAGGCAGACCTGGCCTGGGGAATGGTCACCCCTGAGGGGAGCGATGGTATGCGGATCGTTTTCGACCAGCCGCTGCGCGACGTAACGCCCGGCCAGGCGGCGGTTGTGTATGTAGGAGACGAATGCCTTGGCGGCGGCATCATTTCCACGTATGGATAGGGAGGGGCGATGACCTTACCGGCGTTTGTATTCGGCTTTTTGCTCTCCAGCCTCTACGGGGCAGCCTTCCACTTATGGAAGGGCGGCAGTTTGGCAAGACTCATATTTTATCTCGGCCTCAGTTGGGCTGGCTTTATCAGCGGACATCTGCTGGGCGGCTCGTTAGGCTGGACTTTTTTGAGCGTCGGCCCACTTAACGTCGGCCTGGCAACTGTGGGCAGCCTGATCTTTTTGGGGGTGGGTTATTGGCTGAGCCTGATTCAGGTACAACCGAAGCCGAAGCCGAAGCCCAGGCTGAGGCGTTGAGGATTAATCTTCGCTGACTGCTGGCCGGGTTTGAAGAGAAGGACGAAGGGATAAACCCACCAGAACTTCGTAGACCAACAGCAGGATTAAACCGGCAAATATGAGGAAAGGAGCAATGACCTGCAGCCCGAATTTGCCTGCTAACAGGCCGGCAATCCCCGGCAGGCCGGCAATGCCGATGCTGCAGGCAGCCGTTTGCAAGCCGATCGCATTGGCGGCATGGCGTTGACCCGCATAGCGCGGCGTGATCGACATGGCCGTGGGGAAAATCGGCCCCTGAGAGAATCCAAGCAAGATCAACCCTACGAGGCCGATCGCTGGGGCAGGGTTCCACCAGAAGAGCAGCGCTCCAGCCAGGCTGCCCAGGATTCCGGTGCGTATCATGCGCACCGCGCCAAAGCGGTCCACTACGGCCCCCAGCACGATGCGCCCGCTGGTGAAAGCTGCCCAAAATGCGCCCGCCCAAAAGCCGGCCGGCGCCTGGGCAAATCCCCGCCCAATAAATAATATGCTGTAGGTCCACTGCCCTGCAGCAGTCTCATACCCGGTGTACACAAAAAAGAGCAGCATTCCTAACCAGACGATCCCCAGCCGCAGTGTGGCTGTCAGGGGAACGCGCGCGCTCTTCCCCGCTGTCGCTCCGGGCGCGCCCCTTTCACCCGGGTACGCCCAGCCGGATCGGGTCAACAGCACCCCGGCGGCCAGCGGTATCTGCAGCAGGCCTCCGACAGCATAAGCGATCTGCCAGCGGATTCCGGTCTGGAGCAGCAGGGTCAGTAACAACGGCCCGAGCGTGGCGCCCAGGCCGAAGCAGGCGTGCAGCCAGTTCATCAAACGCGCTGGATAACGCGCCGCAAAAAAAGCGTTCATGCTCGCGTCGATAATTCCCAGGCCAAATCCGGCGACAAATACCGCAAGGAGAAAGGCCGGCCAGGTTGGCGCCAGCGCCTGGGAAACCAGTCCGAGAGTGATGATCAGTGCAGCTCCGGCCAGCAAACGCCAAATGCCGATGCGAAAGATGAGCTGACCGTTCGAGACGCCTGCCAGGATGTACCCTGCCGTGGAAGCTGTCAGGATAAGCCCCATCCGATCGATCGGCACCCGGAAGGTATCCTGCATGGATGGCCATGCGGTACCCAGTAACCCGGTTGGCAGGCCGAGCAGCAGGAAGCTGGCGAAGGCCAATAACGTGACGGCCAGAGCGGGTTGAGCAGAACGAGGGGGTTCATCCAGAGCCATCAAAAAAATTCTCCGCGTTCATGAGGTATCCTGTGGTTGATCAAACAACTTCGCTGATCCACTGTCATATTTTTTTAATCTTCCTGCGCTACGTTTAGTATAATTCATAAATTCTGCCGCTCGTCCATCTGCGGGTATCTCCATGGGGCCTCAGAGGTACTATAATGATTGTGAATGATGAATGAATGGGAAAATTTTGGTAGTCGACGATGACGAGCTGCTGGTCAAAAGCCTGAGCTTCAACCTTCGCAAGAACGGTTATGAGGTGATTACCGCTGGAAGCGCCGAAGAGGCACTGGTGCTGGTGCGCAGCCAAACGCCCGATCTGGTGCTTTTGGATATCAATTTGCCCGGCATGGATGGCCTGGATGCGCTGCACCATATCCGCGATCTCATGGGCGTGCCGGTCATTTTTCTCACCGCCCGGCGCCGTGACCTGGACCAGATTCTGGGATTGGATCTGGGCGCCGATGATTACGTTACCAAACCCTTTGATTTGAACGTGCTGATGGTGCGCATTAAGGCAGTACTGCGGCGAGCCCGCCCCGAGCCATCGTCGTCCGGCCAACCGGCGCCCATTAAAGCCGGCCAGCTCACCATCGATCCGTATGCCCACACGGTAACGCTCGGCGGTCAGCCGGTGGTGCTCGCCCCCCGCGAGTTCGAGGTGCTGCGCCTGCTGGCCAGTCAGGCTGGCCATTTGGTGACCACTGAGGAGCTTCTTGAAAAGGTGTGGGGCGCTGAATTTCGCGGCCAATCCCACGTGGTTTACACCCACGTGCGTTTGCTGCGCGAGAAGCTCGAGCGCGATCCTGCCAATCCGCGTATGATTCTGACCGTGCGCGGACTGGGTTATCGCCTCGAGCCTCCGGAGGAGTGATATGCGCGGATTACGCGCGCGATTGATCCTCAGTCACGTTTTGCCGATGCTGATTATCCTGCCGGTGGTCGGCTTCATCCTGGTTTACCTGCTGGAGAGCCAGGTCTTGGTCGCCAATCTGTCGCAGGACTTGAGCCGCCAGGCTCTGGTGACTGCCCAGTTCGCCAGCGAATCGCCGGAAATCTGGATCGACCCGGGACGGGCCGCCGTTTTTGTGCGCGGCGTCAGCTCGATGCTTTCCGCCAATGTTCGGCTTTTGGATTCCCAGAGGCGACTGCTCGTATCCAGCGACCCGGCGGATGCATCGAAACTGGGGCAGGTTCTTGATTTGCCATCCACACCGGCTTCGCCCGGCGGAGAACGCGGTGTCACCGTCACGTATCGGCAGGTGGGCGGCAAAGCCCTGGCCGATGTCGTCGTGCCAGTTTTCCTTCCGGATGGATCGGTGCTCGGTTATGTCTGGCTGGTTAATCCCCTGGCAGACGTGTATCAACGCATCCTCCAGCTCAGGCAGTTGATCATCATCGTCTTGGGAGTGGCCCTGTTAGCGGGGGTAGTTTCCGGCTTGATCTTCGCCTTGAACCTTGAACGCCCGCTCAAGCGCACCACTCAGGCTGTGCTGCAATTGGCTGGCAATGAACGCTCCACCCCATTACAGGAGGAAGGCCCGACAGAAGTGCGCCTTTTAGCCAGAGCCTATAATACCCTCCTCGACCGGCTGGAGACGCTCGAAGCCAGTCGGAAACAGCTCCTGGCCAACCTGATCCATGAACTGGGCCGTCCGCTTGGAGCGCTAAGCTCGGCCAGCCAGGCGCTGCTGGGCGGCGCCGACGAGGATACCGCCCTGCGTAAAGAGTTGCTGCAGGGTATGGACGACGAATTGCACCGCTTGCAGCGTTTGCTCGACGATCTGGCCGATCTTTACCAGCAGGCCATCGGACCGCTCGATTTGAGCATGCAGCCGGTCACGTTGGATGATTGGCTCCCGCGAGTGCTGGCGCCCTGGCGTCAGGCTGCTCAGCAAAAACGGCTGCATTGGGAACAGGACCTGCCGCCGCAAATGCCGGTTGTGGAGATGGATCCGGACCGTATCGCGCAGGTGCTCGGCAATCTGATCAGCAACGCCATCCGCTACACACCGGCAGGAGGCAAGGTGGCCGTCAGTGTGAAGACTGAAGACGGCACGATTAATTTCGTGGTGCGGGATACCGGGCCGGGCATTCCTGCCGAGGAACAAGCCCATCTCTTCTCTCCTTTCTTCCGTGGCAGCGCACAATCGCGCTTCCCTCAAGGCATGGGGCTGGGGTTGTCCATCGCCCGTGACCTTGTCCAGGCCCACAAAGGCGATATCAGCGTGGATAGCGCCCCCGGCCGAGGAAGTACATTTACGGTCAGGCTGCCCGTCGTGCATACCCAAGAAGGGCTGACGGACGATCGTACAAAACTCCTGCTTTCTCCTTAAAACTCCCTTAAGGTGCTGCACAGAATTGGATAAGGACGCACTCTGCACATAGTGATATCCTCCCATTAGAAATAACCTCAGAAATCCATTCTGGGAGAATGCAAAAGGAGGAACTATGCGCAAGGGATTATCCTTTGTTTCACTTTTCGTAGTCGCCGTGTTGGCACTTACAGCCTGTAATGCGGCCGCGATCAACACCCAGGCCAATGCGAACACGGCTACGGCTCCCCAGAGCAGCGCACCAGTCACTGCCGTCGCTCAGGCGCCGGCGGCCGCTCTGCCAGCAACGGGAAGCGGCGCAACCAACAGCCTGATTGCCGCTTACGAAGGCACGCTCGAAACTATTTACCAGCAGGTGAATCCTTCAGTGGTCAACATCCAGGTGACCGAACAGAGCAGCACCAGCCAAAACCCGTTTAGTTTGCCGTTCTTCAACTTTCCCCAGCAGCAGGTCCCCCAGGTACAGCAAGCGCTGGGATCGGGTTTCGTGTGGGATAATCAGGGCCACATCGTGACGAACAATCACGTGGTGGCTGGTGCAACGAATATCACGGTGACCTTCTCCGATGGCAGGACAGTGCCGGCCAAAGTCGTCGGCACGGACGTCAACAGCGACCTGGCGGTCATTCAGGTTAACGTACCGGCTTCCCAGCTTCACCCTGTCACCATGGCCAGCTCATCGAGCGTGAAAGTCGGTCAGCTTGCCATTGCAATCGGCAATCCATTTGGCCTCTCAGGCACTATGACCACCGGCATCGTCAGCGCTCTTGGCCGCTCACTCCCCGCAGGCGACACCAACACGGGCGGGCCTACCTACACCATCCCTGATGTGATCCAGACGGATGCGCCCATCAATCCTGGCAATTCCGGCGGCGTATTGCTCAACGCCGAAGGGCAGGTAATCGGCGTGACCGCCGCGATTGAGTCCTCGACGCAATCGTCCGCCGGCATTGGCTTCGTTATCCCCTCGGACATTGTCAACAAGGTCGTTCCTGAGCTGATCAAGAACGGCAAATTCACTTATTCCTACCTGGGAGTCGAAGGCACCACCCTCGATCCGACCATCAATAAGGCCATGAACCTGAGCTCGGATCAGCAGGGAGCGCTGATCATCTCCGTCACCCCGGGCGGCCCGGCGGATAAAGCTGGCCTGCGCGGCGGTAGCCAGCAGATCAATGACAACGGCAACCAGGTAGCCGTCGGCGGCGATGTGATCGTCTCGATTGACAATCAGCCGGTGAAGAATTTCGACGATGTCGTCTCCTATCTAATCAACAACACACAACCCGGACAGAAAGTCGACCTGGGCATTTTGCGGGATGGCAAGCAGATGACCGTCACGGTTACCCTGGGCACACGCCCGAATACGCCGCCAGCCACTTCGCAGGTCCCCCAATTATCATCGAGCTCCGCTTTTCTGGGGATCGCTGGGGTGACCCTCTCACGAGCAATTGATCAGGCCATGAACCTGCCCGCCAGCACCAGGGGGGTGCTGGTTGAGCAGGTTCAGCCTGGAAGTCCGGCGGATCAAGCTGGCATTCGAGCAGGAAACCAGACTGTTAACGTAAATGGCCGTCAGATCGTTGTCGGAGGAGACATCATCGTCGCGTTTAACGGCCAGCCCGTCGCCACCCTGACCGAGCTGCAAGACCTGCTCAGCCAGGCGCATGCTGGTCAGCAGGTGACCATCACGGTGCTGCGCAACGGCAGGCAGATTGATATTCAGGTAACCTTGGGTCAGGCGGGCTCATAAAAACGGACATCCGGCGAGGATGCAGACGCCAACCCATTGGCTGATGACCATTTTGGATCGGGACAGGGGCGCAAGCAAAGTGCCCCTTATTATTTAATGAACTCCCAAAGGAAATCATCGCCCGAGTCCGCCCGAACCAAGGCGATGGCAATCGCCGGCAGCGCCGCCGGTCCAGTGTAGATCAGATAGCGGGGCGACCATTCGGGGTCGAATTTTTGTTTAAATGCGTGCAGGCCTTTGAAATTGTAGAACTGGTTGACGTGCTCGAAAATGTAATGCATGGCGCGCTCCACTGCGGGATCCTCATTGCGCAGCCCGACGCCTGCCAACGCGCTCAACCCCAGATTGAAGGTCTCATATCCCTGTTCTCTGGCCCATTGGATCAACGACACAAACAAGAAATCCATCGTGCCCGGCTCAGTGCGGGTGAGCCGGCGCATCAAATCTACACCGATCTCATTGCGCTGATATTCCGGCAGGATGGTGGCGAAAGCCACGATCGCCCCATCGGCTGCCTGGATGGTCATGATGCGGCTGCTGCGAATATAATTGTCTTCGAACCAGCCCAGCGAAAAACGTTTCTCTGTACCGCGCACAACCGTCAGCCATTCGTCGCTGATCATTCTTAGCTCGGCCAGCAGTTCGTCGCTGATGGGCGGTAGATGAATGCTGGCCCGGTAACCCAGGCGGGTCAGCTTGTTGACGATGTTGCGCAGTGGTTTCGCGCGGCTGCCTTCCAGCGTGAATTGCTTCAGGTGAACGATGGCCTCGTGGCCGATGCACAGACTGGCAAACCCCGCCTGCCGGTATTCGTCGAGATGATCGGGTAGGACCTGATAGAAGGCCGGCTGCCAGTCGTTGTGCGAGCAATGCACCTTGAATTCCTCCAGGGCAGCCGGAAAGTCATCGCTGGGTCCGATCGGGTCGCCCAGCGCAAGAGCGATTCGACCTTTTGCCACAAAGGCGATTACGCTGCCGCCCTGGCTAAAAAAGTAAGTTTTATCCTCGAAGAGCGTCAATCGCGCCAGGGACGAACGGCCGTAACGTTCCACGATCTCGGCGGCGTGCTTTCGTTCTGCTTCACTGGCCGGCTGGCGGATGAGCACCGGGCGCGCCAGCATGAGCATAGCGTAGCCAGTCGTGGCTGCGCCGACGAAATAGATCGAATCGGCGAAGAACCGCCCGAAGGAAGTCAAGGGACGGATTCCGGGATCGGCGAATTGGGTGAACATCATGATTGTCTGCACGAGCGCCTGGTATGGGCCGAACTGTACGCTGAAGTGCCTGTCGAGCAGGTAAAAACCGAGCATTCCATAAGCCATGGTGAAGAGTAATGCGGCGCCGAGCACGCGCAGACCTTGCCGGATCGAGGGCGGGTCAGAGTGGGCGTGGAACTCAGCTCGCAGGCTGAACAGCCACAAAGCCAGGCCGGCGGCGAAGATGGCGCCTTCGTACTCCAGCCTGGCCAGGTGGGTCAGACTCGAGAGCACCAGGATGGCGATCGCCAACGCCCAGCCGACACGCTTGCGCCGCCAAAGGTTAGAGGCCAGCAGGATGAGGGCGAATCCGGCCAGCGCGGTGGCCAGGTGAGTGCCGTGGCGCACTTCGAGAGGTAATATATTTCGTATAGACATCAATCGGCTGGTAAGTGTGGGCCTCACCGAAGAGAGCAGGTTAATGATCCCCATCAAACCGGTGAGCAGCGCCGCCAGCCGGACGCTGCCTTCATCACTCGTGTAAGCCCGTTGATAGGAGAAAGACCTGATGCGACGTAAGGCGAAAAAGCCTGCCACCAGCGGTATCCAAAACGTCAATCCTCGAAAAAAGAGGGCCGCTACGGTTGCCGCGGAAGCAGGCACGCCCAGCCAGGTGTACACCAGCGCCATTACTCCCTCGACCACGCCGATCCCCTCGGGCGTGATGGCGATAAACCAAGAAAGAATGCCAAAGGCGAAGCCAGAAATCAGGGTGCTCAGATGAATGGTCTGGTGGAAGGCGAGAAAAACGAAGTTCAAACTGACCAGATCGACGGCATAGGCGCCCAAGGCGATCAACACACTGCGTCTTAGCCGGCTGGGGTGCGCGCCGATGGCCAGAGCAGCGGTTGAAAAATTCTCCGCGCTGCTCTGCGCCCAATCTGCTGGCAGAAATGAACGGCGATGCAGTCGCCCGGCCAAAGCCTCTATCCAGCTTTGATACCTTCCCAGCCAAAATGCCAACAGGGATGGGCGGCGCAAACCGAGCAGCATCATGCCGCTGAGCAGCGCAAAGATCACCAGCAGCGTGACCGCACCGGCAACTTCCAGAGTTTGAACATGATGGGTTAATAAAAGGTGTGCAAGGTTGAAGGCCAGGATCAGGGTAAATGCGATGTAATCGGCTGTATGAACCAATAGTATGCCTGCGGTTGCGCGGGCCGGGGATTCTCCTCGCCGGGCGGCGTCATCTGCGAACAGAGCCGCCCCGCTGGTACTACCCGTGGGTGCAGCGACGTTTTCAAAAATGGAAGCGAATAGCACCGGGATCAACTCAGAGAGGCGGGTGCGCACACCAACTGTGGTGAAAGCCGACTGATAGACTCCCGTGTAAAGAAGATAATAAATCACCTGAGCCAGCGCAGCCGCCAGCAGCCACTGCCATCTTCCCGTGGCCAGCGTTGGGCCAAGGCGTTCGATGCCAGGCAGGTTGCTGACGACCAGCCAGATGAAGATGATCAGCAAAAGGGATACAATCCAACGCCGCCTCATCATTGACCGCCTGGGTTATAGTCCATTCTCAAGTTCCTCACAATGTGGTGCAAATCGATTTGAGCTCTAAATTAATGATCCAACAAATACCCTTGGAGAATGTGGATTTCCCAACTTTTTCTAAGAGTCTGGTAAGAAAAGCAAAAAGGACTTGCCGAATGGCCTGAAATCTGGTAATATAAAAGCGACAAACACTTGGGTGCCCCCCTCACCCAGGTGTTTGTCAATTTAAGGCGTAATTACCTTGCAATTGAACGGCAGTCCGGGGGAGGATAGATTTTTCCAGTCGCTCAGCAGCATTTCCAGTCCGAGATCGGTGTGCAGATGATCAGGTATCAGGGCGGACAGCAGGCGGGTCCAATCCAGGCTGGCCTGGAGATCATTCACGCGGCTGCAATACACCGGAATGGTGGATGCCGGGTCCTTGTTAAAATCCGCTTCATTTGTTTTCTTGATCGTGTCTGAGATACCATTAAAACCGCTCGGATCCTTCAGGAAAGCTTCCAGAGCGGCCAGACCTAGACGGTCTGAGAGGATGTAGCCGGTCCAGCCTATTTGTTCCTCTTTCAGGGCGTTGGTAAATGCCTGGCTGAGAGCTTTGTCGTGATCAAGGCTGAATGCCTCTGCCAGGCGGTTGGCCATTTCGCCGTCCCTGGCAATCTCGGCCGGGAAGAGGGGGATAAAGGTCAGCATTGGGTGGCCTGGAATGTACATCAGCAAGGACAGCCCATCCAGCCGAGGATCGTCGCCGCTCAGATCATCCACCTGGATCAAAAGCAGGGTACGCTGAGCATCCTTATTGATCAGCGTGGCCGGCTGGGCTGCCTGCAGTGCTTTTTGGCGCTGCAATTGACTGCCCGCCTGGACGCCAATAACCAGGCAGACGATAAACGCCAGCAACGAGAGAACGATGGCTACAACCTTCATACAATCAGGGACGGACTTTGAATAAATTCTTCTCTTGTGGGTGATCGAATGCGGGTGCTTCGGAAGCCTCCCGCAAATTTTGCGTTGCCAGTTGTCCCAGGATATTGTAGAAAGGATGCCTGTTCAGGTTGGCGCGGATCAGGCTGGTCGAACTTTCGTCAGGTGACGCTTGCCCCTCCGCCGGCGGGTTTAGCCGATGAATAAAGACCGTTCCGATGTAAAGCTGTGCTCGCAACTGGCGGTAAGCCTGGCTCAACCAGAGGGATTGTGCCTGTGGAGTGTTAATGGTGGCATCCTCCACTCCTATTCTACCAGAAGGCCAGGATAAATCGGTAATCCAAATCACGCCATCGCTGTGATTATTTGCCACCATCACCTTGCGAATTTCTTCGTAATGGCGCAATGAAGGTGGTCCCCCTGCCACAGGCGGCTGCAGCGAATCGCCGCTGACATCTGCCAGATGGAGACTCACGACCGGCATGACCTCCCGTGCGCCTGCATCATACAGGCCCTGCAGAAAAGCCAGATCGTCAATATCCCCATTGGATTTGCCTGGCAGTAGAGGCGTCAGGCCGCCTGCGACTACCAGGACCGGGATGCCCGCTTCTTTGATCGATGCCTGGACGGTTGCCAGTAATTCCGCGTAGGCGCGCGCATCGGGTGGGCCTCCCCAGCCGACGGCGGTATTGGCTGCCGGAAATAGCTCGACCGCAGCGAGCTTGTTTCCGTAGCGCCGTTCCAGATTAACCACGAACCATGCCGTCAGGCGTGGGTCTGGTCCATGCTCTCCCATCGCCCAGTCTGGCGCAGCGCTGAGGCTGAGCAGCACAACGAGGTTGAATTGAGCGGCGGCGGCAAAAACCTCATCCAGATTGCGCAGGTCAGGTTGGGAATTTGGATCGGGCCAACGTTTAGCCCAATTCAGATCGACGGAGATCCAATCCAACCGCAGTTCAGCGGCCGAATTAACCGCCTGCTCGAGATAGCTGCCGTCCAGGTCCAGGCGTGCGCCGTAACCAAATTCCGGTGAATCAGGAGTTCCTCTGGCCGCTTCCGCTGTCAGAGGAATGCTAAAGACTACCCCCCCGATACACAGGAATACGAGTATGGTCCGCCGCCAGCCCATCCAACTACCAGGTGATCACACCCGACGCTCCCAGGAGATACCCGGTGGCCATGCCGAGGATGGAAGCCGCCAGGATCAGCGTTGGAAGCCAAACGATCCCGCCTTGATGCACCAGTTGATACCCCACCCGAACGCAGGATCGGATGATGGGTGATTCGGTCATGAGCGAGATGGTTGTGTCCCAAAAAGCCAGTTCCATCTTCAATAAAGCTGTTTTCATTCCTCAACCTCCCCTAGCCTGGAGTTTCGCGCCGCCGGCCAGATGACCCCCGGTCCGGCATGGAGTGATGTTCCGTACTTCTATCGCGATGACGTTACTTTCAGAATCTTTCCTTTCTCATCCGCCACGACTCGGATCGTACGCGTCAGACTTCTCCCATCTTCTGTGATGCCTTTGCCGTGGAAAATAAGCAGGTAGTTCGATTTCGTACTTCCTGATGCGCGTGAAGTCGCCCCCTGCGCCTGAACGCGGGGTCGGCAGCCAGCTACTTCAGGAAAGCGGCGATAAACTTGCTTGCAAACTGCATCGAGTGCTTTTCCATCCATGGCGGATTCCCTCGATGGCTATGAGTGCCGTATGCGACGGCGCATGAAAGCCGGCAGGTCCAGATTGACGGGAGCTGAAGCCAGCTCGAGCTGCGGAGCCTGGACTGCTATTTCAGCCGCATTCTCGTCTGTCACGGTTGCAGAGGGACCCTTTGATTTTGCGGCCAGCGATTTTTCTAGCCCAGGGATAGCGTCTTCAAGCGGGGTCGCCCCCAGACCGGTGATGATCAAAATCACCTGGGTGCGATCCTGCAAGCGCTCATCGTGGATCACACCCGGGATGATCTCGGCGTGGTTGCCGGTTTGCTCCTGCAGGTGCGTGAGCGCCTCAGCGACCTCGTAGAAAGTCAGGTCAGACCCGCTGGTGAAGTTGGCGATGATGCCGGCCGCATTTTCGAGGCTGACCGCGCCCAAGAGAGGGTGGTGCAGGGCATGGTCAATGGCTTTACTGGCTTTGTTCTGACCTTCGCCGAAGCCGATGGCCATGATCGAGCCGCCTCCCAATTGCATCAAGCGGCGGATATGGGCGAAATCCACGTTGATCAGGCCCGGTTCGGTGATCAGCTCGGTAATGCCCTGAATGCCCTGGCGGAGGATATCGTCAGCCAGGCGGAACGCCAGCTCCATGGGCAGATTCTTGGCTTCCATGTACAGAAGGCGGTCGTTGGGCACCGAGATCAACGTGTCGCAGTGCGGTTGCAGCTTGGACAAACCATCGGCCGCGTTGCGCTGCCGGCGACCCATCTCGAACGAGAACGGCGTGGTCACGATTGCCACTGTGACGGCTCCCAGGGTTCGAGAGACGCGAGCGGCCACGGGGATAGATCCGGTGCCGGTACCACCGCCCATGCCGGCGGTCAAAAAGACCATATCTGCACCCTGGAGCGCCAAACCCAGCTCACGGTAACTCTCTTCGGCTGCGGCTTCGCCGACTTCCGGTCTGCCCCCTGCCCCGAGGCCGCGCGTCACCCGCGGGCCGAGCTGTATTTTGACAGGCGCCAGGCAGGATTGCAGGGCCTGGTGATCGGTGTTCGCGCCGATGAAATCCACGTTCTTCAAACCCAGCTCGATCATGCGGTTGACCGCGTTACAACCACCCCCTCCCAATCCAAGCACCTTGATAACAGGTTTGTGAGCGGCCAAAGGGGTGTGGCGGATTGGATTGGTCGACATGGTCAGGGTCATAGCTTCACCTCTCTGCGAGTTGTGTTGCAATAGTTATGCCATCGCCGGTGATTCGCTCCACCTGGCAGCCGTTGGCTTTCAATTTCATCAGCTCTTGTTCTGGAAAGGATTGTTCCCCGCCGATGACGGTGACGCGCCGGGCGTAGGCGGCTTCGTGCACCGAAAAACCGATTGTCGGATGGTATTTCTTGACAAAAGGCCGGATGACATCCAGATGCCAATCCGATACGCCCCAGTCGTACATCGGCAGCAACAGGTAATGCGAGATCCACCCTCCATCTTCCTTGGGGGAAGCCGAGCCTTCGGCGATCTTGGCCGTTTCAGCTTGAGACGAAAGCCGCTGCCGCAATACTTGAACAGCGGGAAGCGCATCACCCCCGGCCCGGAACCAGGCTTGGGCCTCATACCTTCCTCCTGGTTCGGAAGCCAGCAGCCAGTAATTGGCGCATAACACTTCCTGGGGAATAGGATCGAGGGCGGCTTCGGGATTTGCCTCATCTTCAACCGTCTCTCCTGCCAACAGTCGGACACCTGCCAGCACTTCACGGGCATGAGCGGAAAGATCAGAGAAGCGCGCCTCCTTCTGCGGATCCTGTGAAACGCCCGCCTGCAGCAGGATGATCGGCAGAGTCTTACCAACCACCTGGCGAGCGATAGCCAGATACCAATCGAAAATATGGAAACCACGCTGATCTTGCTCTTCAGGCGGCGTGTAATAGGGACGCGCTCCCGGCCAGCGTTCTGGCCCGCCGGCGCCCCATTGCAAAGGATGGCCATAAGACCAGGCGTATGCGGAGAGAACCAGGCCCTCAATCAGCCTATCCTGTTTTCGTCGCAGAATCGCTTCCAGAGCTGAGCTCAGAAAAGCCGTGTCCCAATAGTGACCGCCCGGCTCCAGCGGCGGGAAGACCGGCACCAACCCGCTGTCTAACGCGGCTTCTGCGGATGGGATAAAGCGGTCCAGGAACCGCTCTACTAGTCCGTCCTGCGCCCACCCTGTGGCCGACCATGAGCTGCGGCTGTTCGGGCGATCGAAGAAGACGGCATAATGGGCGCCCCAACGAGCATAGGTCTCCAGCAATAGAGCCAGCTCCGCGCGGGTAGGCGGGTTCTCCAACGCCAGATCGAAGTGCAAGACCGGCTCGATCCCTGCACCAAGCAGCCCGCGGATGAAAACCTCGGGTATCGCCCGGTCGCCGGGCGCTATCAGGGTGAGCCAGGCGACGCCGAGCGATGTCAATTGGGGCAACCAGGTCTGCAGGTCGCTCTCGCGGTAATGGACTGAATCGGCATAATAATGAAAGCCGAATCTGGGCAACGCAGGATGATGGTCAATTTTCTGGATCATGCTTCGTCCTTCACAGGCAGTTGCGCGCTCATTTCTGAGATCGAGATGGCTGCCGTGTCAGATGCAAGATGTTTGCCAGTGGCTTGGAGAAGCGATTCATCTGCTATAATTCGCTTGTTATGATCCTGGTTACAGGCGGGACGGGCTTCATCGGTAAGGCATTGATCCGCCATCTGGTCGGTTCGGGGAGGCAGGTGCGCACCCTCATCCGGCCATCGCCCCACACACCGGAGCTTCCGCGCGGCGTCCCGGTCGAAGTGGCGGTTTGCAGTCTAAACGATGAGCGTGGTTTGCGCGCGGCGATGAAGGGGGTAGATGTCGTCATCCATCTGGCTGGTTCTGAAAGTCATGGCAGCCGCGCTGATTTAATGACAGTAGACATCCATGGTACCCAAATGGTCGCTCAGGCGGCCTTCGAGGCCGGCGTCCGGCGCATATTCTACCTTTCCCATCTGGGAGCAGACCGGGCGTCTGCGTATCCCGTGCTGAAAGCCAAGGCGATCGCCGAAAATCATATACGCCAATGTGGCGTGGACTACACGATTCTCCGTACTGCCCTGGTATTTGGCCCAAACGACAACTTTACCACCCGGCTGGCGCTGCTCTTGCATGCCTTTCCATTGTTTTTCCTATTACCCGGCGATGGGCGTTCTCTCGTCCAGCCGCTCTTCATCGAAGACCTGGTGACTTGCATCCTATGGGCCTTGGACGACCCGAAGAAGGTGAATGACATCTACCAGCTTGGCGGACCGGAATATCTGTCATTCCGTGAAGTGGTGGAGCAGATTATGCAGGCGACCGGAACGCGCCGCCTGCCGGTGCAATTTTCTCTCGGTTACCTGCGCATTTTCACGGTCCTCTTTGAGCATCTTTTTCCAGGGTTTCCGGTTTCGGTTTTCTGGCTGGATTATCTGTCTACCAGCCATACCTGCCCGCTCGATTCGCTGCCGCGCGAGTTTGGTCTGATTCCGGCGCGCTTCTCGCAGCGATTGGGCTATCTAAAAGGTGAGGCTTGGGGAAGACGGGCTTTCTCATTACTTGTGCGAAGGAGAGCTTAAGGGGGTAGATGGCAGATAAAGGTTTCTGCGTCCACGGCCATTTTTACCAGCCGCCGCGTGAGGACCCGTTGACGGGTGAAATCCCGCCCGAAACGGGCGCCGAGCCATATCCGAACTGGAACGAGCGCATTTTGGCCGAATGTTACCGGCCGAATGCCTTGCAGGGCAACTTCGAGCGTATCAGCTTCGATATCGGCCCGACTCTGTTCGAATGGCTGCTCAAAGCCGACCCAATTACCGCCGCCCGCATCGTCTCCCAGGATCGTGCCAACGTGCGCCGCTTCGGCGTCGGAAATGCCATGGCCCACCCTTTCCATCATGTGATCCTGCCGCTGGCCTCGCGACGGGATAAGAGCATTCAGATTTCCTGGGGCATCGCCGAATTCACCGAGCGGTTTGGACGCCGTCCAGAAGGGATGTGGCTACCGGAAACAGCAGTGGATCTCGAAACTCTGGAGGTGATGAGCGAGCTAGGCATCCGCTATACCATCCTGGCGCCATGGCAGGCCCATGATAGCAGCGTGGATACGCTTCGGCCTCAGCGAGTGGATTTGCAAAACGGCGGCTGGATGGCCGTGTTTTTCTATCATGGCGGGTTAAGCTCGCGGGTCAGCTTCGACCCTTCTTCGACGGTCAACGCCGATCTCTTTGCCGCAGAAACCCTCTCCGCCGGTTATTCCTCCCATTTGGAATCATCTAAAGATGCTCAATTGCTGATGATCGCCACCGATGGTGAGCTCTATGGCCACCATCAGCCGTTCCGCGACCGTTTCCTGGAGCATTTGCTGGACGGCGCGCTCAGTCAGCGAAGCATTCAGGCTACATTCCCCGCCTTATGGCTGAAGATGCATCCACCTGCTCAGCGTGTTCGCATCCGCGAAAATACATCCTGGAGCTGCCACCACGGCCTGGAGCGCTGGAGAGCGGCGTGTGGCTGCGTGCCTGACGGAAGCTGGAAAGCCCCTCTGCGCAAAGCAATGAACCGGCTGGCGGCTTCTCTGGATCGCTTATACGACGACGGCTTGCATCCCCTGGGCATCGACCCGCACATATTGCTGCAGGATTTTGTTTTTGTGCTGTTAGGCAAGATCGATTTGGATGAGCTTGTCCGCTCCCACGCAGCGCGCAAGCTGGACGAGGAGGAAGTGCGCCGCGTCGGTCTGCTGCTCAAATCGCAATACGAGCGTCAGCGCGCGTTCACTTCTTGCGGCTGGTTCTTCGAAGATTTCGATCGCATCGAGCCGAAGAATAATATCGCCTACATGTCTCAAGCCGTCTGGCTGGCTTATCTGGCCACCGGAATCTCCCTACGCAGCCAGGCGTTGGCAGCGTTCAGCAAAGTGAAAAGCCCACGGAGCGGGCTTCGTGGAGATCAGATTTTCAGTTATCACCTCGGCCGGGCGGAAGCGGCCCTCGAATGGCCGGGAAATCTCAACTCCAATTATTAAGGCTGTATCTTTTCCAGCAGGATTTCGACTTGATAATTCGAACGGCGGGAAGCGGCGCGGATGCTTTCGAACTGTCGATGTCCGGCCAGGATGCGTTCCACAACCTGGCTGGCGGGCGCAAGGTCATCGGCGGTTGCCCAGATGGCCAGCAGCGTCTCCATCCAGAGCAGGAACTCATCGAACGCTTCCCGGTTGTACCATAAGATGCCCTGGTAGCGGTTGAAACCCAGGAAACGCTGCACTTCTTCTTCTGCCAACCAGGTCTGCAGCCAGACAGCGGCGCTCTCGCCGGCCATCCGCGTGGGCCAGTTAGACTGCGTGGTCAGCAGACTGACCACCTGGACGGCGCGCGATGCGGCGTTATCATCGGCGTCCAAACCCAGGAAAGCGTTATGAAGGATGCGGCCGAGGAGCCATTCATCAATCCAACTGCGGCTGATGATTTCGTACCCCTCGCTTTCCACAACCTTGCCCAGCAGGTGAGTGATCGCCCACGCCCACAATGTACTCTCTCGCAGGGCGTCGTGCTTCATGAAGGTGCGGATCGCATTGGCGGCCGCCTGGTACCGGCGCGAGCCAGGCAAGGGGAAGCGCTGATCGAATTCCGGCAGCTCGAGCGCAGCTTTCAGTTTGCGTCTGATTTCGGCGGCGATGGCATTTTCGTCGCCCGTGCCGTGTGCGAGGATTTTGATTTCCCGCAACAGGCGCCTGGCCTGCTCTTCGATTTCATCGAAAAAGTGTCTAACCGATGCCTGGCTGTCTTCAGCCTGAATTTTCTGGAGTCGGCGGAAGGTTTCTGCGCTGACCAGATCGCGATATGGTGCGTGAACCGGGCGCAAAAACAGCTCCTGCAGCGCCTCCTGGATGCTCGGCACCCCGCGCCCATTCAGGTAGGCTTTGAGTTGAGCATATTGCCCCCACTCGTTATCCTCCACTTCGCGGAAGTCCAGGAACACGTGGGCTTTGTACGCGTCGAGCTCCACGTACAGGCCGCTCTCGGCCAGCTCTTTGCTGCTGCGGATATACTCCAGCCCGTTCAAGTGGTCGCGAAAAAGGACGTAACGGCCCGTTTCGGGGTGCAGACCCAACCCTTCGGCCAGTGTCTTCTGCACAATGCGCTTTTTCCCGTCCGACCCGGCGCGGGCGGCAAAACCAACCGAGGTGCGCACCCAGCCACGTGCGCTGGCATAGCGGTTGTGATAGATTACCAGCGCGCGTTCCCTTCCGTCTCCGTTGGAATAGGCGAACACATCCTCGTTGACCGTGCCTTCCGGGGTGAAGAAGTCATACAGCAAGAAATTCTCTACGCCGGCGAAAAGATGACGACGGTGCAGCAAGGGAAAGATTTCGCGTTCATGGCGTTCCACCAAGGCGGGATCAGGACTTTCGTCCCAATATGCCCGGCGGAATTCCATCCCATATTTCTCTGCATAGCCTTCGATCTGGCCATGGCCGAACATTGGCAGGCCAGGAAGGGTGACCATCATTGTGCAGATGCCGAAATACTTATCCCCCTTGCCGAATTGGTCCACCGCAGTGCGCTCATCGGGATTGTTCATGAAATTGACGAAGCGCTTGAGGATTTCCGGATCGAATTCCAGCGTATTCTTCATCACCAATCGGTAATTGGCGTTATCCTCGTTGCGCAGCATGTTCATAAAGGCGCTGTTATACACGCGGTGCATCCCCAATGTACGCACAAAGTAGCCTTCCATCAGCCAGAAAGCCTCGGCCAGAAGCAGTGTGTCGGGGGCTTCCTGTGCGACGCGGTCGACCACCTCGCGCCAGAACTCGACGGGCATGAGCGCATCGAATTGTTCGCGGGTCATGCCATGGTCAGCCCGCGAGGGGATGGCTCCACCGCTGCCGGGCTCGGGGAACCACAGGCGCTGGAAATGCTTTTTGGTCAGCGTCATCGCCGCATCGAAGCGTATGATGGGGAATCGTCGCGCCACGCTGAGGATGGTTTGAATGACAGCCTCGCGTACTTCTGGATTCAGATAATTGAGCTGGGCTGTGTCGTTCCACGGCATACTGGTGCCGTCGTTGCCGTGGTAAATATATTTTTCGTTCCCGGTATGCCAGTCGACCCGCTTGAAGACCACCGCTGCGTCGCTGCGCGTAAAATAGTGATCTTCCAAATAAATTCCAACTCGGTCGCTGCCCGATAGATTGGGCCCATTGAATGTGTAAGATGGGAAGGGACTGTAATCGAGGGCGATGAACCAGTCGGGGCGCTCGAGCACCCAGGGCGAGTCGATGCCCATGTGGTTGGGCACCATGTCGCTGGCCAGACGGATACCGCGTTCCCAGGCGCGCCCGCGCAATGCCTGAAAGGCTTCCTCTCCGCCCAAATCTGCTGCGATCTGATAGGCGTAAATCGAGTAAGCCGAGGCGACTGCCTCAGGGTTGCCACATAACTGTTTAATGGTCTGTGAAGCGCGGCTGCGTTCCCACACGCCAATCAGCCACAGGCCAGAAAAGCCCCAACGGGCCAGGGCATCTAATTCCTCATCCGGAATCTGGTCCAGGCGCGTGATGGCGCGGCGGTATTTCTTGGAGAGCTGATCCAACCAGACATAGGTATTCTTGGCGATCAATACCAGCCTTGGCATCCAATCCTTGTCCGGGCTGAAGCGCTCGGGCTCTAACCTGGCCAAATCATAAGTAGGTGGGATTGAAGGTCCGGGTCCCAGGAAGGCGAAACGCTGCTCCTCGCGCATCAAGTCCAGGCCGGTGAGCAGGCGGTACATGAACTTACCAATCAACCCGGCCCAATGCTGGCGGATGTATTCCAATTGCTCGAAAACGGAATAGGGGGCGGCAATGGCCGGACTCCGCAGCATGTCCACCAGATTCTGGCGGAGTGGACCGAAAGGCGGCTGCGTCTCGAAGTAGGTATGCAGGTTGTCGATCAGATGGTCATAGGCGGTTGTCTTCCGCAGGCTGCTGTCGTCGAACAGCTCTAGATAGTTGGTCAGGGCCGGATTTCTGTTCGACAGCCACAGCATCAACATCTCTTCCAGGGTGACCAGGCGGTTATCCATCCCGTCGGTCTGGCCAGCGAGATAGTCGTCCACGCTGACCTCGCGACGATAGACTGCCAGGGGAGGGAACTCATTGGTAAAAGCCCGCAGAGCGGCGTCTAAAGCCGGCTTGCCCAGAGTCTCCTCGAGATAGGTCAATGCGCCCTGTAGGGCCTGAGGGTTGACTTGCTGGCGGTAGAGCCAGGCCACGTAATGCAAGATCTCGTCGAGCAGCCCCATAGCATTGAGATCGCCCGCCCGCACCGCACGCTCTGGGAAGTGCAGTAAATCCCGTTTGGCGTTCATTTTTTGGGCAAATAGGCGCACCGCGTGCACGTTGGCAAAAACCACATTTCCGCTCAACGTGAACAAGCTGTGGTCGAACCGATAAAAATCTCTGGACGCTCGCGAGATGTGGAATTCCATGCACTCGATCCCTTCGATTACAATTTGTCGTCGTAAAATCGACGCTCGGGGCAGTGAGATATCGAGAAATGACCCATGATGCGGTCTTGAATTATTATAGCATCGCGCATCATCACCCTTGCCGCGCCTGACCGAAGATCCAGCCTTCTATGCGGTGAATGACCTCATCCTCGGGCGGATCCCATTGATTGGGATGCCGCAGAACAGCAATCATCCCCAGCAGTCCGACCGCAGCGTCGAAGCGGTCCTCGCCGTCGCTGGCAGGTCCGAAGCCATCATAAAGCGCCTCGACCAGCTCTGCGGTTAGGGCGGCGTCATTTTGCTTGGCAAAGGCCAGCAACCCTGACGCAGCGGCCGCACGCTCGACCTGCACTCGCTTGCCACTGCGCTTTCCCTGACGCGGCGGCATAAAACGTACGCCTGCGCGGCGATAAAACTCCGCCGGGTAAGTTTCAACGATCGCGATGGCGCCTGGGCGCAGCAGCTCGTGCAGCCGACCGCTGAATGGCCATATGGCAAGCGGCGGATGCCCCGCGCGGAGAGCCGGCTGGATCACTTTTTGCCAGCCGTGGATGGCCGCCTTTCCGACCTGCTGCGCGCCCATGGTCCAGAAGAGCGGCGCTGCGGCGCGGCGGCCGGGGTAGGCGCGCTCGCAGGCGCGTAGCAAGAAATTCACGCCGGGTGCATCCAGCGCGCGCAGCAGGTGCTTCCTCCGCGCGGCGCCGGGGCGCATGGGATAGAAAGGGCGGGTCAGACTGATCTCATCCGGCGAAGCCGCGGGCAAAAAGAAGTGTTCCCAGCGGGAGCCCGGTGTGCCCGCGACATCCAGGAAAGCGAGGAAATCATCTATTCCGGCTTTTTGCGCGTAGTCAATCGGCAAGCCGATGGGGAAGTCAAAACCCAGCAGAGTAGCACCCCCGCCTGCCTTTTCCTGCAGTCGCGTCAGCAGGTCTGCAGTATCTCCGGCCGGTTGAGGAGCCTGAACAAGGTAAATGCCACTCTGATCCAATTGCGCCCAAGCCAGCCAACGCTTTGACGCTGTGATGCTCCAATCAGCGTGCGCGACCAGAGCGGGGAGTTCATTCCGCTTCATGGCTTGTTTATGACTTGGATCATACGATGAACTCAGACCAGCTCGGCCAGGGCGTACCATTCGCCGGGCTGGCCTTCCATTTCGATGCCCTCGACCAGAAAATCGCGTTCCACCCAGGCGTGCACCGCGCGTTCGGCCAGGCTGGGTATCCAGTGAAACAGTCGCAATAGGTCGGTCATACGCGCCGCCCCAACCGAGCGGAAGTAGCTGCGCACAAGGGCGCGTCGTGCTTCCCATTCGGAAATCGCGCGGGCCTGTTCCGGCAATTCCGGTAAGTGGCGGGCCACAATCTCGTAGATAAAAGCATATTTCCATGCCCCGACCTCGGCCACCCCCACCGGCAAAATCTTGAAATCGGCCTGCAGCTCATCCAGGGCGTGGTTGAAGCGTGCATCGCTCTCGCGGCTGGACAGGTGCGCCGCCCGTCGCAGCGAGATTGTGTCCAGCGCGCCTTCTTTAAGCAGGGCTTCATATACGGATTTTGCTTCCTGGGTCATGCGCCCCTGCTCGTATTGCAGCAAATAATCCTCCTGCGGGTCACCATAATTCTCGGATAGAGCGTAGAAATTGGGCGCCATGTCCATCGAGATGATGGTATTTCGCCTGCGCAGCACGCGTGCGTAGTACCAGCGCTTCTGTCCGAGCAGTGAATCCTTCCACCCCCAGGTGACATGGCCGGGATCGTCGTGCTCGTCGGCCACCGGTCGGTCACCGGCTACAGCCGCCCACAAGCTGGGCATAACCACCTCTTTGATCGGCCAGAAGAAAATAAAGCCGCGCTCGTTGACGAATTCCACCGCCTCCTCCACCGATTGCAGCGCCAGGTGTGGCAGCAAGCGAAAGGTGACAGCCCGATATTCGTACAAACGTTGCGGTTTTAACTTTGCCATAACCTAACGGTATTGAAAGGGTTCGAAGCTCTTCAGAAGAGTAAAATGGATTTGATTTTCCCCGCCAGAATCTTACCTTGATAGGCCGGTTTTTAGAAGGGTTGTTCTGGTAATCTAAAAGGGAATGCACATAACAGGGAGCAACGATGAGGCGCATCACTTTCGCAGGGCTGATCCTGATCTTCGCCGTCCTGCTGACTGCCTGCAAGAACGCAACCCCCGCCATGGAAAAGGCGACCCTCCCGCCAGCGTCCATTGAGCATCCATCCCCGACGGCTCCACCTGAAAACGAGGTTTCGAGTGGGCCGGTTGCTGGCGGGAGTGTCGTGATCGGCCTCACCCAGCAGCCGAAGACGCTCAATCCCCTTCTGGCGACCTCGGCGGTCGAGGATGCGGTGATTTCTTTTGCAGTCGAAGGATTGGTTCAGGTTGACGCCGATGGTGTCTACACGCCTGTGCTGGCCGAAGCCTTGCCAGAGGTCGGTGATGACGGCCTGACTCTGATCTACCACCTGCGCCATGGGGTGCGATTCTCGAACGGAGATGCATTTACCTGCGAAGATGTCCAATTTACGCTGGATGCGATCATGAACACCCCGCTTGGCCTGTCGCCCGGCTATTCCGTTATCGACAGCGTTGACTGTCCCGACGCGGACACCGCGGTGGTAAATCTGGAGCAGGTCTATGCTCCCTATTTGAACCTTTTCCAGTTCATTTTGCCGAAAAAAGCCGGCGACGTATCCGCACCGGAAGACTGGGATTTCAACCGCCATCCGCTCGGCACCGGCCCCTGGGTGGTGCGGGAATGGGTGGATGGAGACCATATTACCTTAGCGAAAAATCCCTACTACCGCGAGACTGGCAAACCACTGCTCGACAATGTGACCCTCAAATTTTTCCCCGGCGTAATCCAGGGCATCCAGGCTTTAAGCCAAGGTCAGATCAGCGCTCTATGGGGTCTCAGCGAAGCAGACCTGCCTGCTCTCGCTGCGCTCGCCGATCGGGTGTCCGTAGCTGAAGTTCCTACCGGGGAGAACGAGCTGCTGGTGCTGAACCTGGCCGATCCGTCGACTGATGCGCCGGCGGACCCGACCAAGGCGCCCCACCCGATCCTCTCTGATGTGCGCATCCGCCGGGCCATCCAGATGGCGATCGATAAGCAGTCCCTGATCGACCAGTTGTTCGCTGGTATGGGGCGCGTGGGTACTTCCGTGGCGCCTGTGGGTCAATACGCCTGTGATGAACCCCCCAGCTCTTTTGACCTGGAAGGAGCCAAGAGCTTGCTGGATCAGAGCGGGTGGGTGGCAGGAGCCGATGGCGTTCGCGAAAAGAACGGCGTCCGTTTGAGCCTGTCCATTGCTACCACAGCCGGTGATGCGCTGCGTGAGCGCTCCGAACAACTGCTGGTCGGTATGCTGAAAGCAGCCGGAATCGAGCTGCGCGTCGAGAATTTACCCGCTCAGGATTTCTTCGCTGGCTGGAGCGCGAACAGCGCCCGCAAACACGGGCGCTTCGATATCCTGATGTACACCACTGGCCCGGTTGGCAGCCCCGACCCGCAGGGCCATCTGACTTCCAATTACCATTCTGCCAGCATTCCAACCGTTGCGAATCAGGGACAGGGCAATAACTTCTCCAGGTACATCAACGCCGATGTGGATGCATGGTTAGATCAGGCCAGCCATTCGACCGACCAGGCGCAGCGAAAAAATTTGTTCTGCCAGATTGCCGCTCAAATTAATGCCGATGTTCCCCGCATCTTCCTGTACGAGCGTTTGACAATCAGCCCGTACCTGCCGGCGTTACAGAATTATCGCCTTTCTCCCGGTCGTTCAGATTTCAGCTTTGGTTCGCAGGACTGGTGGCTGAAACCGTAATCGACGCTTAATTCAAACGGTGAAGGATATGGGCGACCATATTCGAGCCGCTTCCGCCTATGTTTTGAGCCATTCCCCAACGGGCGCCTTCTACCTGCGTCTCTCCACACTCGCCACGCAGTTGCTGCACCACCTCAACGATCTGATAAATGCCCGTGGCACCGACCGGGTGTCCGCGCGCCTTCAACCCGCCGCGGGTGGCGATCGGGATGCGCCCTTTCAGACCGATCTCTCCTTCCAATGCCAATCTTGGTCCCTGGCCGCGCTCAGCGAAGCCGCATGATTCGAGCGATAAGGCAGCCATGATGGTGAAGGCGTCGTGCAGCTCGAAAAGATCAATGTCTTGCGGCCCGATGCCTGCCTGCTCGTAGGCCTGGCGGGCTGACTTTTCGGCCGCCGATAGCCATAATGGATCCTTGCGTCCATGCAGGGCCAGACTGTCCGTAGCGGAACCGGATCCAGCCACCACGATGCGCGCGTAGCCGCGATGGATTGCCTCTGCCGGCACAAGGACGACTGCCGCAGCGCCGTCTCCCATTGGCGAAGCGTCAAAAAGATTGATCGGGTCGCAGATCATATCTGCGCGCTTGTACGTCTCGGCCTTTAATGGCTCACGGAAACGGGCGAACGGATTATGCATTGCATTCGCGTGGGCGTTGATGGAGAAGGCAGCGAAATCTTCGTGCTTCCAACCGTATTCGTGCATATAACGGCGCATGGCCAGCGCATTGAGGGCCACGAAAGACAGGCCCATATCCACTTCCCAATCGGCGTCCGCCGCCGTGGCGAGCTGGGCGGTGATCTCCGCTGTGGGCGAATCGGTCATTTTCTCTACGCCGATCACCAGAGCGCTCTCTACCAATCCGGAGCCAACCGCCATGACCCCGCTGCGGAAGGCGGCCGCGCCAGATGAACAGGCCGATTCCAGCTTGTATGCTTCGCTGTAGCGCATCCCGATCCAGTCGGCGATTTGGGCTCCGAGGTGCTGTTGGTGATTGGCCGAGCCGGACATCATATTCGCGACATAAACCGCATCCACCGACTGCCGGCCTGCGTCGGCCAGAGCGGCCAAGGCAGCCTCGCCTGCCAGTTCGCGCAACGATTTTTCCCAATGTTCGCCGATGATGGTCTGACCGATGCCAATGACGGCAACTTGGCGCATAGAATTTCCCTTTCCTTGGTGAAAGTCTGAGACCATTATACGATTTTGGTCTGTCAGGAGCTATCAGGTTTGGAAAAATCTTCGATCCCGTACAAGGAAAGTATAATGGATGCGGTTTGCAGTCAGACGGATCGGCGAGTGGCAAACCCTGTCGTTCATCCATTGCGGATGGAGGCGTGAACGGCGCCTGAGATATTTTTTGCCCATACTCGGGTAAATTTCGGTCTTGCGGTTGACACCAGAACCACAATTGCATCGAGGCGATCATGTTCCATCGAGTGTTTAAACCGTTTCGGCTTTCAGGTCTTGTATTTGTCCTGATTCTCTCTGCCTGTACCTCGCATGCGGAGACACTATCGCCAGTGAATACGACGGGCAACGTATCTCAAAATCGTGGGTCAATGACGCAGCCGGCCACCTCCACACCTTTTCAGCCTTCTTCGTCCGAACCCCAGTCTTCGCCCACACCCCAACCCTCCCTATCTTCCGAGGGAAATCTAATGGTGTGGGTCGATTCGGCCGTCCCCGGCGTACTGCGCAATGTTCTATCTGGTAAGGCCGGCGTCGCCATGGCCGCCTCGCCGCAAGGTGCGAACCTGCAATTGTTGCCTCAGACGAAGGACGATCAGGGCTCCGAAGCTCTGCAAGTCATCCAGTGGGTGTATGCGCTGACTGCCCCTTTTAACACGGTTACCGACGGAATAACCTCCTCGGATCTACGCGCAGCCTGGCAGGGTCAACCGCCGGAACCGTTTGGCGATTCGCCCATCCTGATGGATTCGTCCACTCTGGCGGTCTTCCGCGCTTTGTGGGGTCAGCCGGCGGAGGGCGCAGTGGCCGTACTGCCCGCCGACCAGCTTCTGGATTATGCCTGGCAGCATGCGCCCGCCTGGGCGATCCTGCCCTTCGAGGAGCTCGGGCCGCGCTGGAAGGTGCTGACGGTAGACGGACAGTCGCCGCTGCATCGGGATTTCGATGCGGGAAAATACGCGCTCGCCGCCCGTTTCGTGCTTAAAGGTGCGCCGGAAGTTGCCGCACGCCTGCAAAACGCGCTGGGTCTCGCGTCGGATGCGGCCATCCTGCCGGCCACCAATCGCGATCCTGGCAAGCTGACCGTTTTGGTCATGACCGGCGTGACCGCTCTGGTGCGCGCCACCGCTGCAAAGATGGAACAGCGGGGTATCGATTATCCTGCTCAGGATATCGGCGCTTGGCTGCGCGATGCTGATTTAACGCACATCTCGAATGAGGTCCCTTTTGATCCAAACTGTCCAAAACCGGACCCCCTTCAAGCCACCCTGCAGTTTTGCAGCGATCCCGCTTACATCAAACTGCTCCAAGACGTGGGCACCGACATTGTCGAGCTGACCGGCAACCACCTCGAAGACTACGGCCCCGATGCCGCGCTCTACACCCTGAATTTGTACAAACAGGAAGGCTGGAAAACCTACGGCGGCGGTGCCAATCTGGCGCAGTCGCGTCAGCCTGCCCTGGTGGAGCATAACGGCAATCGTCTTGCATTTCTGGGCTGTAATCCGGTCGGGCCCGCCAGCGACTGGGCGACCGATTCGCAGCCTGGTTCGACCCCGTGTGACTACGCCCTGATGGAATCCCAAATCGCCGATCTGCGGGCCTCAGGCTATCTGCCCATTGTTACCTTCCAGTACAACGAATACTACCAATTCGCACCTTCTGAAACCCAGGTACGCGACTTCCATGCCATGGCCAAGGCGGGAGCGGTGATCGTCAGCGGCAGCCAGGCGCATTTTCCTCAGGCGATGGGATTTCTGGGCGACAGTTTCATCCATTATGGTCTGGGTAATCTCTTTTTCGATCAGATGGATTACCCGGTGGTCGGTACGCGGCGCGAATTCATCGACCGGCACGTGTTTTATGATGGCCGCTACATCGGCACCGAGCTGCTGACCGCCATGTTGGAAGACTACGCTCGCCCGCGTCCAATGACTCCCGCCGAACGGCAATCCCTGCTGCAGGATGTCTTCGCGGTGAGTGATTGGGCGCGATAATCCTGCCCATGCGGAGATGCAGTATGCAGATTTACGACATATCCCTTACCCTTTCCCCCAATCTGCCTGTCTGGCCGGGAGATCCGGCCTTCCAGGTTGAGAAAGTTGCCGAGATTGGCAAAGATTCAGATGCCGATGTTTCCGCCCTGTGGATGAGCGCCCATACCGGCACTCACGTTGATGCGCCAGCCCATTTTATCGCTGGCGCCGCTACGGTTGAATCTCTCGATTTGAGTGTTCTGGTCGGGAGCGCATTGGTGGTTTCCATACCGGGCGAGGTCAGCCGCATCGATGCGGAAACGATCGAAGATTTATTGCCGGCGGCACCACCGCCGCGTGTATTGTTTAAGACTCGCAACTCCCGCCTATGGGAGCAGCAGGTCGCCTCGTTCAAGCAAGATTTTGTGGCCATTGACGAGAGCGGCGCGAAAGCACTGCTCGAACGCGGCGTTCGCCTGGTTGGCGTGGATTACCTTTCGGTGGCTCCTTTTCGCGAGGGGAAGCCAACCCACCGGATATTGCTGGGCGCCGGAGTGGTCCTTCTGGAAGGCCTCGATCTTTCGGCGGTCGCTCCCGGGCAATATGATCTGTACTGCCTGCCGCTGAAGATTGCAAAAGCGGAAGGTGCGCCTGCGCGGGCAATATTGGTCAAACCATAAAAAGTGGGTGGCCTTCAGTAAGGGGCAATCAGGGTGTAACCGCCGTCGATCACGATCACCTGACCGCGGATCATCCACGCGTCCGGCGAGCACAGGAAAGCCACCACCCGGGCCACATCCTCCGATGTGACCATCCGTCCGGCGGGAGTGGCGGCGGTCAATCGCTCGAATATTCCCGGGTCGCGCATTGCTCTGAAATGTTGCAACGCATCGGTGGCCACCATTCCGGGTGAGACTGCATTGACGACGATGTTGCGCGGCGCCAGTTCGACGGCCAGATAGCGCGTGAGCGCCTCCAGAGCCGCCTTGCTCGCCCCCACCGCAACATAATCCGGCAGAACCCGCCCCGCTCCAGGACTCGAAATGCTGACAATGGCGCCGCCACCGCGCTTCTCCATTAATGGCACCGCCTTTTGGGCGGCAAACAGCAGTGTACGGGCGTTGATATTCATCGTGCCGTCCCAACCGCTGATTTTCTGCTCCATGGCCGGGCGGTTGAAGCCGATGGCTGCGCTGTGCACCAGAATGTCCAGGCCATCAAAGGCTTCCTCCACCTGGCGAAACAGCCGTTCGAGATCCTCCGGCTTGCCGACGTTGGCCCGTACCACCAACGCACGCCGACCCATACTGCGGATCGAATCACCCACTTCTTCGGCGGGGGCCTGATTGTGGACATAATTGATGATTACATCGGCGCCCAGATGGGCCAGGTGCTGGGCAATGGCGCGCCCGATGCCACGCCCTGAACCGGTCACCAGGGCGATTTTACCGGCAAAAGGCTGTCCGTTCACCTCATCACACCTCCCCTGGGTCTACCAGATGGATCGGTCTGAACATGGCGGCATCCAGCTCGCTGATGTGATCGGGTCCGAGGCGTTTTATGGCCGCTTCGATCGCTAGGAAGTCCCGGCGCAGGCTGCCCAGGTCTATCCCGCGGCAAATGTCTGGGAAAGGTGCCAGCCAGCGCCGGCAGCGCAGCAGCATTTTGCGCGCACCCACGTAATTCCCGCGCCGGGCGTGGTAATACGCAACGGCAACTTGCAGAATACCGCGGTAAAGATTGCGCACCGGCCCTGTTTCCTGGCGCCAGGCGTTTTCCAGCTCTTCGTGCGCCTCGAAATAATCCCCGGCGTTAAATAGTTCGATGCCGCGCAGGGCCAATGGGTGCAGCGGCGCGCGGCATTCCGGGTCATCGATTGCTGCGCTGGTCGAACTGCTCATGGAGCAAGAGCAACCAAAACGCTGTTCAAATGGGTGAGACCCCCATCGCGCGGGGAGAGGCTGTATACCGCCAGTCTGGCTTGGACCGGTTGGGAGATCTGATAGGCCAGCGCCCCATTGAACGGCCCTGGCTGTCCTACATCTGGCGAATTCAGGTGGATTGTGCCTTGAGCAATGATGTTGTCTTCCGTGCCGCACACCGGATCGGGTGTGCCGCTGCCGCCTTCCCCGCACAGCTTCACATTCAGCACGCCTTCGAAGACGTACCCGGCGTAACCGCTGAATTCGAGACTGCCGCCGCTCACCGTTTCCCCTGCCGATGGCGAGAAAATGGCGATTTTCTCCGTCGCCAGGTCTGAAGGCGACTTCAAATCGGCTGCACCCGAAGCCAGCAGAGTAACTTCGACGCTGTTCAGGTGCAGGATACCGCCGTCGCGTGCGCTGATGTCGCTGACCGTGATGCGCCCGGGCTGCTCGTTGGGCGTGGTGAAGCGAACATCGGCGCTGAACGGCCCGCGTTGGCCAGCCTCCGTTTGGATTTGTGCGGAAGTTGCTGCGATCGTCTGGTTATTTTCACCGCTGATAAGTACCTGCAGACTTTGCTCGAAGGTCGGATTGCTTTCCCCCGAAACATGCAGTGGAGAAACTATCCGTGAGGCTGGTCCCGGTTCGTGGATCAGGATGGCCTCCGGCGGCAGGGCTGGCGGGGCTTCGGTTGGCGCCTGCTCGGCCGGATAGGCCGTCGCTGCGCTTACCGGCGTCACCAGAACCACATCCGGTTGAGTGGGTGCCGGGTATGATGAAGTCGGCCCGCCTGCTGTGGGACTGGGGAGGTCGGGGCCGGGGACGGTCTTCGGCGCAGACGCTGCGCAGGCGGATTCTTCTCCAATCTGATTGTCTGAAGGCTTCCACATGAGGATGATATGTTCGATTTATCCGATGATGAGATACTGCCCCTTTCCCTGAAGCATAATTTTTGGACCTGGTCAGCGCAGGCTAAGGTGGAACCTATCCCGGTCGTACGAGCCAAGGGGGTGTATTTCTGGGACACCTCCGGCAAGCGTTACCTGGACCTCAATTCAATGACCATGTGCGTCAACATCGGCCACGGCGATGAGCGCGTTGTTGAGGCGATCGCTGCCCAGGCGCGCGAACTTGCCTTCGCGGCACCCGCCATGGCCACCCGTCCACGAGCCCTGCTGGGTAAGCTGTTGAATGAGATCGTACCGCCCGGCTTGACGAAATACCTTTATACGTTGGGCGGGGCCGACGCCAATGAAAACGCCATCAAACTGGCGCGCGCCTATACCGGGCGGCCGAAAATTCTATCCCGCTACCGCTCCTATCATGGCGCCACCTACGGCGCTATCGCCGCCACCGGTGATCCGCGCCGTGTGGCCTGGGAGCCGCTGGTCATGCCCGGCGTGGTGCACTTTCTTGACCCCTACCGTTACCGTTCCACCTTCCACCGCACCAACCCGGACATCCCAGAGGAGGAATTTACCCGGGATTATCTCAACCATCTCGAGGAAATCATTCAGTACGAGGGCCCCGAGACCATTGCGGCTATCCTGCTTGAGCCGGTGACCGGCACGAACGGGGTCATCGTGCCGCCAAAGGGTTATCTTTCCGGGGTGCGCACGCTATGCGATCGCTATGGCATCCTGCTGATTTGCGACGAAGTGATGAGCGGCTTTGGCCGCACAGGCAAATGGTTCGCCGTCCAACATTGGGACGTAATCCCCGACTTGATGACCATGGCAAAAGGGCTGACTTCGGCCTACGCGCCTCTGGGAGCCGTGGCGATGAAACCCGAGATCGCTGCTGCCTTCGACGAGCGCGTCTACCAAGGTGGATTGACGTACAACGGCCATCCGGTCTCCTTGGCTGCGGCCATCGCCAATATTCAAGTCATCCGTGAAGACAGGCTGGTCGAGCACGCTGCAGAGACCGGGGAAGTCATGGCCGACATGCTCCAGGAACTGCTCACACGCCATCCCTCTGTCGGCGAGGTGCGCTCGATCGGGCTCTTTGCTGCCATCGAGCTGGTGCGTGACCGCAACACCAGGGAACCGATGGCTCCATATGGTGGCACCAGTCCCGAGATGGCAGCCCTGCGGAAGTACCTGCTGGAGCATGGCGTGTTCGTATATACGCACTGGCACACAATTTTGATCATCCCGCCGCTCATCATCACCCCCGAGCAGTTGGCTGAAGGTTTTGCCGTCATCGAAGCTGCCCTGGAGATCACCGATAAAGCCGTGCGAAGTTGAAATCAAAAGATATTGACATACTTCTAATGTAACATTCCGCCATAGAAAGCCATCTAATAAAAGGTTGGAACCACATCAATCATCCTTTGAGGAGCGAGCGATCATGGAGTTTAGTTTTTCAGGCGCGTCAAGATCAAAGAAAAATGTCGAGCCAGAAGAAGTCAAGGTGCTTGTGTTGGGGTCGGGGCCGGCTGGATATTCGGCCGCGCTGTATGCCGCGCGCGCTGAGTTGCAGCCTGTCCTGCTTACCGGCAATGACCTGGGCGGTCAGGCCGCGCTGACCTACACCATCGAAAATTACCCCGGTTTCCCCGATGGAGTGGGGGGGAGCGAGCTGGGCGAGCTGTTCCAGAAGCAGGCTGAGCGCTTCGGTGCGCGCATCATTATGGACACGGCCACTTCCGTCGACCTGTCCAGGCGGCCTTTCAGGGTGCAATCCTATAACGGTGAATATCTGGCTCACTCTCTGATCATCGCCACCGGCGCCACTCCCAACCATCTGAACGTGCCTGGCGAGACCGAACTGACTGGGCGGGGCGTCTCGTATTGCGCCACATGCGATGGCTGGTTCTTCAAGGAAAAGAAAGTCGTGGTGGTTGGTGGTGGAGACAGCGCTCTGGAAGAAGGGCTCTTTGTCACCCGCTTTGCCACCAGCGTGACCATCATTCATCGCCGGGATGAGCTGCGCGCAGGCGCCATTCTGCAAAAACGCGCCCGCGAGAATCCGAAGGTGAACTTCATCTGGAACACCGTGGTGACGGAGATAATCGGTGATGGGGCGGTCAGATCGGTCCGTCTGCGCGACGTGAAAACCGGAGCGGTGCGCGAGTTCGAAACGGATGGCGTATTCATCTTCATCGGCCATACGCCAAATAGTGAAATATTTAAAGGTCAGCTGGACATTGACGAGCGCGGGTATATCAAGGTGGATCATCTGATGCGCACCAACGTGCCGGGTGTCTATGCGGCCGGTGAGGTGGCCGATCCACACTTCCGTCAGGTGGTGACCTCGGCGGGCATGGGCGCCGCCGCGGCCATGCAGGCGATTAAGTTCCTGGAGCAGGACGAGTAATCCTGGAGGAAGCTGAAAAAGGCCTTGCGGTTCTCACCCCGCAAGGCCTTCGAATTTAACCATTTCTAATTTACTGCGCCGACGTCGGCGTCGTTGCCGGGCTGGTCGCGGCCGGAGCGCCTACCCCCGACCAGGTAAAGACCCGCTGCGCGCTGGGCGAACCGGCCGGCTCCCAGGTCGGCTTGCCGGACGAATCGGTGCCCGATTGGCGTACCGGCAGCACCCACCAGCGGATGATGTGCGGAGTGGTGTCGTTGGGGCGAAAGTTGGATGGGATAATGAATTTGGTATCGGTCACGTATTCGACCAGTTTCTGGCCGTTGGCGGCGGTCACGTCCTCGATGGTCACCGCGTATGCTTCGTTCTGCCGCAGCGTGCCGACAGAGGCCCACTGCAGCGTGACGGTGTCGTTGGCCAGGGTGAAGGCCGCTCCATCAGCCGGTAACAGCAGGTTCGGCGCAGGGTAGGGCGGCGGAGTGGTGGGCGTGGGCGTTGGTTTGTTGACCCGTTCACACAGCGGTATGATCAGCGGCTGACCTTCGAAGACCGTATCCGAAGCCAACCCGTTGTATTCTTTGATGGCCGCCATGGTCACCCCGTAATTGGCTGCGATGGAAGACAGCGTGTCGTTGGCCGCCACGGTGTAGTTCAGCTTTTCACAAGATGCCTCGGCTTGCTGGGTAGCGTCCAGCGTCGCTGAGGGCTGCGGAGAAGGCGTCGGCGTTGGCTGAGGGATCTTTAAAACCTGCCCAACGACCAGGTTGTCGCAGGCGGCCGGTAGGTCGTTTAGTGAGATGATGCTGCTGACAGACACCTTATAGGCGAGGGCAATCGAAATACAGGTATCGCCCAGCGCCACCTTGTAGTCGATCGGCGGTAGGGGTGTCATCGTTGGCTCGAGGGTGGGCGTCATTGTGATCGTCGGGGTGACGGTAACGGTCGCTGTGGCCGAGGGAGTCGGCGTTTGGGCGGCATCAGCAGCCGGATTAGCGTTCCCGCGCAGAACGAAAAAAACCAGCGCCGCGCCGATGGTCAGGAACAAAGCCAGGAATCCAAGGGCTGCTGGCAGGCTGAGGGTCAGCTCAGGCATGCGCGAACCCTGCACAAGGTGGGTTGGTTTTACGTTCGCTTTCACGCTGAGGTCGCTGCCGCAGACCAGGCAGCGCGTGGCGTTCTCGCTCAGGCGCGTGCCGCAGGTTGGGCAGAGCTTCGTGGGGGAAGTAGTAGATTTTTCGGGACTCATAGGCACTCTGATGTCGGCATTATACCAGCCTTTTCCATCATCCGGTATTTGCTATTTTGTCAAGCAAACCGGTATTGTCTTTTTGACTTCGCAAGGCCATCCGGTTGTGATATCCTAGCTCATGTGGAAAGTTACAGTGTGTACGTGCACATTCCTTTTTGCCGGCACCGCTGTGCGTACTGCGATTTCAACACCTACGCAGGTAAGGAAGGGCGCATTGAAGCTTATACGGATGCCCTATGCCTGGAAATTCGCTCTCTGGCCAGAGGGGCACCCGCCCGCTTGCCGGTCCACACCATATTTTTTGGTGGAGGGACACCTTCGCTCGTGCCGCCCGCCGGTTTATCGCGAGTGATCGAAACGCTTGCACAATCCTTCGACCTATCTCATCAAGCCGAGATAAGCCTTGAAGCCAACCCGGGCACCCTTTCGTTGCCCTATCTAGAGAATCTGCGCCGCATCGGCTTCAACCGCTTGAGCCTGGGGATGCAGTCCGCTCACCCGGATGACCTGCGCCTGTTAGAGCGCCAGCACGATTACGTGGATGTCGTCCAGGCGGTGAAATGGGCACGTCAGGCGGGCTTCTCTAACCTCAATCTGGACCTGATCTTCGGCATACCGGGCCAATCCCTGGAACGCTGGCGCCGCACGCTGGACCTGGCCCTGGCTTTGCGCCCCGAACACCTTTCTCTTTATGCCCTCACCCTGGAGCATGGCACTCCCTTCGAGCGATGGAGCGCCCATGGTCTGGTGCCGCAGGCTGACCCTGATCTGGCCGCCGACATGTACGAAACCGCCGAGGAACGCCTGGCGCGTGAAGGCTACCTCCATTATGAAATCTCGAATTGGGCAAAAGTAATAGACGGTCTAGCCAGGGTCTGCGCACATAATTTACAATACTGGCACAACTGGCCGTATCTCGGCTTTGGCGCCGGCGCCCATGGCTATGCCGGCGGGTACCGCACCGCCAATGTCCTGGGTATTGAGGCCTACATCCGCCGCTGCCATTCCGGTGACGAGCGGGCATTCCCGTTTTCCCCTGCCACGGTCAACGCATTACCCATCGACCGTTTTACGGAAATGCAGGAGACCATGATGGTCGGATTGCGCCTTACAGAAGAAGGAGTTTCCACGCACGAATTCCGCTCTCGGTTCGGTAAAGATATACGGGAAGTTTTTGGGAAAGACGTCGAGGATCTGTTAAACCTGGGATTATTGGAGTGGAGCGGGGATGATCACAGCCGTCTGCGTCTTACGACGCGCGGGCGGTTGCTCGGTAATCAGGTTTTCATGCGTTTCGTTGGCGAGGGAGTCAGCTCGTAATTACCAGCGTACCCCAGCCGGTGCGGTTCCAATCGCTGGCTTCCACCACCGGCGTGGTCCAGCGGTACATCCATTTGGCTTCATCCATGCGCATATTGACGCAACCATGGCTCATCGGAATGCCAAAATTATCGTGCCAGTAGGTACCGTGCAGGGCAACCCCGGTTTTTGGCTCGAAAAATGAGACCCACGGCACTCCAGGGAGCTCATAGGCTTCCAGATCGGCGGTCAGGTTGCCGTCCCCCATATGCTTGGAAGGCATCTTGGATTGTACGTGGAAAGCGCCCTTGGGTGTCTCGGTAGGGATTCCGTTCGGACCGGGCTTTTGGCTCGGTATGCCCGAAGATATGGTCGTTTGCAGCACAACCTTGTCCCCTTCGTAAGCGGTAAGGGTTTGCCGGCCGAGTGAAACCTCTACGCGCTTCTTCTCTGGCGGCACATCGGCCGATATGGGCGCCAATTCTTCGGCCGTGATCGGGCGGAAATGAATGGCAGGGGCGTGATAGTCCACATCCAGCAGCTCATCCCGCAGGCGATACCAGGGCTGGCCGTCAGGGCCTTCGTCCACACCCATGGCCCAATGCACCGAACGGTAGTACAGCCGGTAGACCGGCTGCCAGCCGGTGTAGCGGTTGTAGCGCATGGTTTGGGTAATCGGCACGCTGACCTCGACAAGCTGGCCATTCTCAGGGATGCTGGAGAGCACCGGGTTTAAGTGGGTCTCTACTTTTTGTATGTAGCCGCTGTGCACGTAGCCGCGCCAAACCCGATACCATTTGGGATTCCAGGCCGGGCCGGTGTCCGAAGTTACTTCATAGTAGATGTGCAGCAACTCGTCCCGATAGCGCTGGACGACGATTGCGCTCTTATCGCTGGGCTTTTCGTAGACGCTAACCGAGCGGATGGTCACGCGGCCTTGCAGCCCTTCCTGGTCGTCTTCGCCCAGATTGAAGTACGGCCGGAAAGCCAGACTACCCAGGCTGAGCGCAGCCAGCTTCATGAAATCCCGTCGGGATAGGCGTGTGCCCATAGTGATCGCATTATACCGGATGGGGTAGGCCTGTCAAGAAGGCCCCAAATGGGGGAGGCGATCCAGCCCTTCCTGGACGGCACCCGGGAATTTGGGATGAGGAAACGTCCTACCAGGCCGCCTGGATTACCTGGTTGAACACATCCACAATATGACGGTCGAAGTGCTGCCCGGCGCATCGCTTGAGCTCGGCAACCGCCTCGCTCTGCGTGCGCGCCCGCCGGTAGACACGGTCGTCGGTCATGGCTCCGTAGGCGTCTACCACGGTCAGAATACGCGCGCCCAGCGGGATCTGCTCACCCTTCAAACCAGCCGGGTAACCACTGCCGTCATATTTTTCCTGATGGTGGCGGATTAATGGGGTGATTTTTTCCAGTCTTCGCAGCGGCGCCACGATTTGTGCGCCCAGTTCAGGGTGCCGCTTCATCACCATCCATTCTTCGTCAGTCAGTGGGCCGGGTTTACGCAGGATGCTGTCGGGGATGCCGATTTTGCCGATGTCATGGAGCAGCGCCGCCCAGCGTATGGTCTGCACTTCATTGTCGCTCAACCCCAGTTTTTGCGCGGTTACGACTGCCCATTCGGCCAGCTTTTGACTGTGTTGGGCGGTGTACGCGTCGCGCGCATCTACGGCTCTCGCCAGGGTGAGGATTGTCTCCATGTATGTATCTTCCAGATCCTGGCGCAGGCGGGCATTTTCGAATGCCAGCGCGGCCTGACCGGCAAAGATTTTCATCGCGTCTTGATCAGCTTTTGACCACTCGCGGGGACGGTTGTACAGGCAGTCTATGGTCGCGAGAAGGCGGTCTTCGTACTGCATCGGGTAGGCGGCCACCGCCCGGTAACCTGCCATCTTTGAAAGTTTCCGCCGGATGGATACCGTGGGCAAATGGTTCACGTCTGAGGTGAAGCTTGGTTGGAGCAGGTCGCTCATGTTTTTTTCGCTCAGTCGACGCAAGTGCCTGAGCGCTTCATTCAGGTATTCAGAAGACAGGCCGTGCGCATACAGGAAAGAAACACCCTCGTTTGTATCGAAACGATATACCGCCACCCGATCGGCTCCGCTGACCGCCAACGCGCCTTTCCCGATAATTTCCGCCAGCTCTTTCAGGCTCACCGGCCGCATCAGCCCATCGGTGAAGGGCGAAAGTTGACGCAGCAGCATGGCGAGGTGCTCTTTGTCATGGGCCAGACCAGCATTTTCCAGGGTGAGGGAAGCGAAACTGGCGAACAGACGTGCCAACTCGTACTCCTCTTTCGAATAGGGCGGTTCTCCCTGGCGACTAGCGGCAAAAATAGCACAGTTGTGATCCTTCACCGCCACCGGCACGGCGATAAGGTGCTCATGGCGTTTGGTCAGCGGCATCGGGATGGCGCCGTCGCCGTTGTTGGCGTAATTACGCAGTTCAGGCAATCCAGTTTGGTGGACTTTCTCAACCAGATCTCTTCTCAACGGGTCTGCCCAGCTTCGGTGATCTCGAGCGCTAAATTCTACCTGGATGGACCGCGGAGATCGCTTGCCGCCGTTCTGTTCTAAGAAGAAAAGCACCGCCGAGTCACAGCCGAGCGCCTCGCCGAGAGAATGTAAAAGCTGGCGCAATATATCATCCGGAGAATATAGTGAAAGCATGTGGTTGGATAGTTCCAGCAGCTTGCGGCATTGGCCATGCAGTGGGGATCGCTGCGGCATCTTCAGGTCGCGTTTTATGACGGCAGCAGACGTACGGGTCTTTGCGCTGCGCATGGTCATACTCACCTCGTCAATTATTTGAATAAATAACGGCGATCACACGATCGGCTGGGTCGCCTAGCGGAGCACCCATCCGTGTGCAAGAAGCGTGCTAATACAAATTCCATGTCACGTTTCGAACGATCTAAAAATAGGACTAAATCTGTTGAATTACTCGAATATGTGCTATAATCCCAACCGGTCGGATTGATCTACGATGACGAAGGGGTAGCAGTCACATTTCAGCGCGAAATCTGTCAACGGTTCACATTCATGTATAAGGGCTTTCAAATGGTCATTCAAAGCCAAAAGCCTCTTCTGCCAGTTGGGAGAAAATCCTTTCACCGAGATTACCGATCGGAGCGGGCTGCCAGCTCATCCTGATCCGCCAGTTTTGATCGCCAATTCCCCCCCAATACGCAGCGCCCGACCAGCGCAGTAGCTCATCAAATCAGATTATTAGCGGTAGGCCAGGAGGTACTGTTATGGGTAGGCGTTTTGGTCGTATTGCTCGCTTTGGATTGGCCTCGCTCGTTCTTTCCGGTTTACTCCTCTTCAACCTGACCCCCAAACCAGTTAATGCCTCTACGACGATCATCGTCACCACTACCAGCGATACCGTCGCAACGGATGGTTATTGCAGCCTGCGTGAGGCGATTATCGCTGCGAATAAGGATCAGGCTTCGAGCAGCCAGCCCGGTGAATGCCCGGCCGGCAGCGGAACAGACACGATCGTCCTGCCCGCAGGCACCTTCACCCTCACGCGAACCGACAAAGGCCAGGAGGACTCCTCTTCCACCGGAGATTTGGACATCAGCTCTAATATGAGTGTTCAGGGTGCCGGTGCTGATAAGACCTTCATTGTCGCTTCGACCAACTTTAACGATCGAATCTTTCAAATTCTGAGCGGTAAGGTGACGATCAGCGGGGCGACTATCCGCGGCGGCAACGTCAGCAAGCAGGATGGCGGTGGAATCCTGAATGCCGGCAATCTATCCCTGGAAGCCGTCGTTGTCACCGGCAATAAAACCACGGGGAATGGTGGTGGGGTGGCCAATACCTCCGCGGGGACCCTTGCCATCTCGAAGAGCACGATATCCAATAATACCGCCGGCGTTAACGGTGGCGGCCTGGCGAATTTCGGTACATCAACTTTTGCCAACGATACGGTCAGCGGCAACACCGCTGCCGCCGCCGGTGGCGGCCTGTATACTGCCGGTAATGCTACCTTGAATAACCTGACAATCGCCGGCAACGTCGCCGACAGTGATCAGAACGGCTCAGGCGATGGCGGCGGCCTCTTTCAAAGTGCCGGCACGCTCAACCTCTCTAACTCGATCGTGGCCGGTAATCTGGATCGCAGCAACAAAGTGCAATATCCCGACTGCGCAGGCGCGCTCGCCTCGCTGGGTTACAACCTGATTCAGAGCACGGCCGGTTGCTCGATCAGCGGCACGACCACGGGCAATCTGCTCGGCCTCAGCCCCGCCCTTGGCCTTCTCCAGGACAATGGTGGTCCAACTCCAACCATGGCGTTGCAAAACGGCAGTCCGGCCGTTGATGCCGGCAGTCCGGCTTTGCCGGGCGCTGGGAGCGGTGCCTGCGAGATCGCCGATCAACGCGGCGTCAGCCGCCCCCAAGGGTTACATTGTGATATGGGCGCGTTTGAGCTGGAGAACCCGCTTCAAACCGGTCCAATCTATACCGTCAATACCACCGACGACGCTGGAAGCTTTTGCGCCTACGCACATTGTCCTTTGCGCCAGGCTATCCTGGCGGCCAATGCCCATCCCAATGGGCTCGCTCCCGATCAGATTGTGTTCAACATCCCCGGCAGCGGCGCGCAGACCATTTCTCCTGCCTCAGCCTTGCCCGTGATCACCGATCCGCTCCTCCTCGATGGGTCCTCCCAGCCGAACGGCAGCATCATATTGGACGGAAGCGGAGCTGGTCCAGGTGTAGACGGCCTGGCAATCGGCGCGGGGGGAACGACCGTGCATGGCCTCACCATTCAGAACTTTTCTGCTAACGGTGTGCGTCTCTTTGGCGGTGATGGCGATCAAATTCACGGCAACACCCTTATCAAAAATGGTGAGGCTGGCGTAGCCGTAGTCTCCGGTAGGGGGGATACCATCAGCGCAAACAGCATTGCTGACAACAGCCGCCTGGGGATTGATCTGGGTGGCGATGGCGTCACCGCCAATAGCGCCTCCGCCATGCGCACCGGCCCGAACGATTTGCAAAACTTCCCCGTGCTGTACGCAGCAGCCCCCGTCAGCGGCGGAGTGAGCCTTACCGGCCGCTTGAATGCGGCGCCGGATGCCGCCTATACGCTCGAGTTCTTCTCGAATGGGAGCTGTGATCCCTCCGGCTATGGCCAGGGAGCAAGCTTCCTTACCTCAATAAGCGTCACTACCGATTCGAACGGTAACGCCCACTACTCCCAGATTCTCCCCAACCCGGGCGGTAACTTCATCACCGCTACGGCGACCAGCGCGAGTGGCGACACCTCGGAATTCTCCCCTTGTGTAACGGTTGGTCCGCAAAACCTCTCCTGGCCCGATGCTTTGGAAATTTCGGCTGGTGCAGGCGGCGTCACGGTGGATCAGTACCTGGATTCAGCTGGGCAATCCCGCTGGTACAAATTCCCCGTGCAGCCCGACTCGAAGGTGGTTGTGACGCTTACCAACCTGCCAGCGAATTATGACCTGACCCTTTACAAAGACATTGGGGCGGCCTTTCAAAACCTCACCTCCCCGCAAGACTTGGTGCGGTTGGGCGCCGAATTTGCTCCGGACGCCTTCAGCCCGGACGCTTTCTCACCCGACGCCTTCTCGCCAGACGCGTTCAGCCCCGACGCCTTCAGCCCGGATGCCTTCTCGCCCGACGCTTTCTCTCCCGACGCGTTCTCCCCGGATGCGTTCAGTCCCGATGCTTTCTCCCCCGACGCCTTCAGCCCGGACGCTTTCTCACCCGACGCCTTCTCGCCGGACGCGTTCAGCCCCGACGCCTTCAGCCCGGATGCATTCTCGCCCGATGCCTTCTCTCCCGATGCGTTTTCGGGGGCGCAAACCCGCAGCCTGATCGGCGCATCGGCCTTCGAAGGTACAGCCAGCGAGGGTATTTTGGCCAATACCTGGGAAAATTCAGGCTATTTCTACGTCCGTGTGCGCGGGCGCAATGGCGCCTTCAGCCTGTCTTCGCCTTTTCATCTCACGGTTTACCAGCTAATCGGGCAATGTAGCGTGATCAACTCGAATCTGCCCGCCACCAGCCTGAGCGCTACCGCAGGGGGCTATAAGACCATCATTCTGACCGACATGGCTCGCCTTGGCGGCACGCCCGATCAGCTTGCCGCCCTTCAGCAACGCCTGGCAGCCTTAGCCGCGCGCCCTGAAGTCGCCGGAGTGGTGGTAGACGTGGATTCCGACGCACGGGTCTCAGCGGCTAACCTCCAGGCGGATTCCCATCCCGCCTGTCCGAACGCCAAGAACCTGGTGGCGGATGCGGTGAAATCCGTCCTCGACCGCTACTGGGCGTCAAATCCCTTGCAGTATGTTGTCATCGTCGGGAACGACAGCGTCATCCCCTTCTTCCGTCACCCCGACCAGGCCCTGCTGGCCAACGAAAGTCACTACGTCCCGCCTGTCAAGGATTCCTCCCCATCTCAGGCCAGTCTGAAGTTGGGCTACGTGCTCAGCCAGGATCGATATGGCGCACGGCTGTCCATATCTTCCAGCACCAACACGATCCCGATCCCGGATCTGGCTGTCGGCCGTCTGGTGGAGACGCCCGATGAAATCAGCGGCATGCTGGATGCTTATCTGGGCACCAGCTTCGGAGTGGTGAGCACCCCCACCACCGCCATGGTAAGCGGCTATGATTTTCTGGCTCTTGGCGCTCAGGCAGTCGCTCAGAATCTGGGGGCTGGCATCGGCAGGCCGGTTGACAGCCTGATCAACCCGCGCAATGTGGCCCCTACCGATCCTTCTTCCTGGACTGCAGACCAGCTCCGCGCCATGCTGCTGGGCAGCCGCCATGATCTGATCTACCTCTCGGGGCATTTCTCCGCCAATACAGCCCTGGCCGCCGATTACACTTCACGCATGTTGGCCAGCGAACTCGCCAATTCATCCGTTGATCTGACCAACAGCATCGTCTTCAGCGCTGGCTGTCACGCCGCCTACAACATCGTGGATCAGGACGCCATCCCAGGCGTGACCCTCGCGCCGGACTGGCCTGAAGCGTTTGCCATGAAGCGCGCCACGCTCATAGCCGGCACCGGCTACCAGTATGGTGATACCGATTTCATCAAGTACAGTGAAGTAATCTATCAGGAGTTCAGCCACCAGTTGTTAGCCGGAAGCGGCCCGGTGTCTATCGGACAGGCCCTGGTGGCTGCCAAGCAGACCTATCTGGCGGATACGCCCGACATGCAGGGCATCAACGAGAAAGCTTACCTCGAAGTGACCCTTTACGGTTTGCCGATGTTGAGCGTCAACCTGCCGGCGGGTCGTTTCAATCCATCAGGAAGCCCCTCAATCGTCAGTTCTGTGACGCCGTTTGACGCCAATCCCGGCCAGATGCTTGGCTTGGGTTACGCCGATGTCTCGGTCACCCCAGACCTGACTCCCAACACGATCGCACTTAAGAATCCCGTGGATGGCTCACTGACAAATAGCTTTTATTTGTCGGGTTCTAGCGGCGTATCGACCAATCCTGACCAGCCGGTTATGCCGCTGGAAATCCGCAACGTGAGTGTACCAGGCACAGTCCTGCGCGGCGTGGGTTTCCGCGCTGCAGCCTACACCGATCTTGCCAACATCTTGCCACTGACTGGTTCGGCTACCACTGAACTGCGCGGCGTCCATTCGCCATTCTTCAGCGACGTCTACTGGCCAGTGGTGCCGTGGAGTCTCAACTACTTCGCCGCATTGAGTGGCTCTGGGAGTGCCATCAATTTGATCCTCGAGCCATCCCAATACCAGTCGGATGCGCCATTTTCGTTGACCGGCACCATGCGGCGATACAACCAAATGGCTTTCCGCCTGTTCTACAGCGACAATGTGCAGACCTATCCTACCACCGGCTATACGCCCGCACTGGCGGCCGCCCCATCGATTGCCATGGTCAGATCGAGCGTGGCGAACGGCGAGGTCGCCTTCCACGTGCGCGCGGTCGGTGATCCATCGGCAGGCATCCAGTCAGTCTGGATCACCTATACGGGAATGGCAGCCCCATTTTACGGCCTATGGCAGTCCCTGGACCTGACCCAGGATCCAAACGATACCACCCTGTGGACGGGCAGTCTCCCGCTAAACGGGGCTGATCCTTTGAGCTTGCGTTATATCGTGCAGGCAGCCAATGGGGTCGGTTTGGTCAGCCTGGACGCCAACATCGGCCGTTACTATACTCCCGGTGTGCAGGGTCAGCCGACCACCCCCACCAGTCTGGCGCTTCAGGTGCCTGCATCATCCGGCCCGTATGGTTCTCCCGCGTCTGTTAGCGCGGTGCTGACGAGCAACGGCGTCCCACTGCCGGGTATGCGTGTTTCCATTGGCGTCGGCCCGCTGGTGCGACAGGTAGTGACCGCTGCGAACGGCGTGGCCAGTGTGACCATACCTCTTCTGGCCAGCCCCGGCGGTTATCCAGTGCAGGCTTCGTTTGCTGGCACGCCGGTCTATATCGCCTCTTCTGCTGTCAGCACCTTTACCATAACGAAACAGGATACGAAGCTGGTTCTAGTTCCACAGCCTGCCAGCGTGCAGTACAGCGACGATGGCGGCTTGAAAGCCATCCTGACCGATGCCGCTGGCCGACCGATCCCTGAAGCAACGGTGTTCTTCGTCGTCTATAATCCATCTGCGACTTACGCCACTTCGGTGATTACCGACTTTGCCGGCCGCGCTCCGCTCGGCCGCCTGTTGCTGCCGGCTGGCTCCTACACGGTCGACGCCTACTTCAGCGGCACCATCCCCCTGCCTGGCCAGACTGTGACGCTGGACGACTACCGCTATACGCCTTCGAGGGCCAGCGGTTCGGTCATCATCACACCTGAAAATGCATCACTGGTCTACTCGGGCGATACCGCCGTTGCAATCGGCTCGCCGGTGCATCTCTCCGCGGCCGTCACTCAGGAGATCGACGGGCAACCTGGCGATATCACCCTCGCCCAGGTAGCTTTCACTCTTACGGACGTCAATGGCCGCGCGGTTACAACTGTCACCTCTCCGGTGGACGCAAACGGGAAAGCCGTTGTATTGCTGAACAATCTTCCTTTAGGCATCTATCAGATCCAGGCCCAGGTGATAGGAGGTTTCTTCACATCATCGCCCATCTACGTATTGCTGGCGGTTTATGATAATACCGCGACCGACTTTACCACGGGCAGCGCCTCGATCAATTCACCCACTGGATCGTATCCGGCCAACCAGCAGCTTTCTGGCAGCGTTAGCTTCGGCTTCAACGCCCAATATCAATCTAACTCCCCTATACCGACCGGTCAGACGCAATTTGCCTTTCAGATCGCCAATCTGAATTTCCACAGCACCTCTTATGACTGGCTGGTGATTCAGGGCGCGCGCGCGCAATTCCTGGGCAGCGGGACAATCAACAATGCCGGCAACTTTGGCTTCTTCATCACTGTGATTGATGGCGATGATCTGACCCCTTCCGTTAAGGATTTGTTCCGCATGAAAATCTGGGACAAGGCCACCGGTCAGGTGGTCTACGACAGTCAGCCCGGTGCGCCGGACATCGCCAATCCCATCGCCCCCATTACCGGCGGCAGCATTACCGTACATTGAAATCTTTCGTGAGCTTGTAGACGGTGGTGGAACCATTGGTTCAAGGCCCGGAGCACTTCCGGGCTGAGATCATTTCGATGTACTTGCTCTGATCACTGACCAAACAGGAGCGTTGACGCAATGAATTCACCGGATTATCAGGGCGCAAGGCGATATGCAGTCCATCGGCTGCAAGACGATCTCGCTGCGATCATGACCTATCATTCCATCGTGCATACCCTGGATGAGGTTGTTCCGGCTGCCGAGCGGCTGGCGGGGCTGGAGGGGTTGAATGGAATCGATGTCCTCCTTGTACGCACCGCCGCCCTGTTCCATGACCTCGGCTACATCGAATCCAGCACGAATCATGAGCTGGTTTCTATCGAAATTGCGCGCAGGGTGCTGCCTGATTACGGGTACGATACCACGCAAGTGGATGCGGTCGCCAGCATGATCCTTGCCACGCGTCTACCTCAATCACCGAAAAGCCTCCCAGAACAGGTGCTGGCTGACGCCGACCTCGACATTTTGGGACGGGAGAACTTCCTGGCCCGCAACCAGGACTTGCGCAATGAATTGAAAGCCCTGGGTCGAACGTATTCAGATGCGGATTGGTACCGCAATCAGCGCGACTTCCTGTTTAATCACCATTATCACACCTCATCGGCGCGTAGCCTGCGTGACGCGCAAAAGAAGAAAAATCTATCTGTTTTGGATCGGTTATTGAGAGCGAGCATGGACTCATTTGATCGTCCTGGTTTTACAGGATCAGCTTAGAAAGAGGTCTGCCCGGATCGTGGAATCTGCAGCGGTTTACATTCCAATGGACCGGCGACAGGCGCTGGCCAACGGCGTCGAACTGCCGGAAAAGATGGAGGGGGCGGCTCTCTTCGCTGACATCTCGGGTTTCACTCCGCTAACGGAAGCGCTGGCCCAGAACCTCGGTCCTCAGCGCGGTGCCGAGGAGTTGACTCGCTCCTTGAATCAGGTCTACGATGCGGTCGTTGGCGAGCTGCACCGTTTCGGCGGCTCGGCCATTGGCTTCAGCGGAGATGCCATGACCTGCTGGTTCTCTGGCCGCAGAGCCGCTCTGCAGGCTGCCGCCTGCGGCCTGGCCATGCAGGAAGTTATGCGCGCATTTGCCGCCCTGCCGGTGCCATCCGGCGGATCTATTTCCCTGGCCTTGAAGGTGGCTGTGGCGGCAGGGCGGGTGCGACGATTTCTCGTCGGCGATCCTCAAATACAAAAAATCGAAGTGATCGCAGGCTCGACTCTCGATCGGCTGGCAGAAGCTGAACACCACGCACAGAAAGGTGAGCTCGTCCTCGATCCAAAGGCCGCCGAGGCTTTGACAGGAATGGCCACCTTCGAGCCAATCCCAATGGGTGAAGCGACCGTTAAGTGCGCGCGTCTTATTGAACTCCAGGCGCCTGTAAACCCTGCGCCCTGGCCGGACCTCCCTCCGCATTGCCTGAGTGAGGACCAGGCCCGTCCCTGGTTATTGCCCACGGTTTTTCAGCGTATAAGTCAGGGGCTGGGCGTCTTCCTGGCGGAACTGCGCCCTGCGGTCGCGCTTTTCTTACGTTTCACCGGCATTCATTACGATTCCGACTCGCATGCGGGGACAAAATTAGACCGCTTCATCCGAGATGTACAAGCGGTATTGGCCCGCTATGATGGCAATCTGATCCAGCTCACCATTGGAGACAAAGGTAGCTATCTTTTCGCTGCCTTTGGAGCGCCTGTTGCCCACGAAGACGATATTCAGCGAGCGGCTTCGGCTGCTTTAGAGCTGCGCGAGCTCGGTAAACACTTCGATTTCCTGGCTCCATTGCAGATTGGTCTCAGTTCGGGTTTCATGCGCACCGGCGCATACGGCGGCAGCATGCAGCGCACCTATGGCGTAATCGGTGATTCAACTAACCTGGCTGCGCGCTTGATGCAGGCCGCCGCCCCGGGGCAGATACTGGCTGCCAGGCGAGTATATTATGCCGCCGCACGCGGATTTGAGTGGCGTGAGGTGGGAGAAATTGCCCTCAAAGGCAAGAGCAGGCCGATCGCTGTGCGCGAGCTGGTCCGCATCAACCATGGCGCTTACCGCCACTATGATCAGCTTTACTCGTTCCCGATCGTGGGACGCCGTAAAGAACTCGATCTCCTCCGCGAAAAATGCATCCTAGCACGAAAAGGCCATGGTCAGATCGTCGCAATCAGCGCTGAAGCCGGCATTGGCAAATCTCGTCTCCTGGCCGAAAGCCTGCGCCAGGCGGAAGCCCGCCGTTTCGTTCGGTTCAGCGGTGAATGTCTGTCTTATGGCGCCAATACCGCTTACCATGTCTGGGAGCGGATCTGGCGCGATTTTTTCGCCGTGGACGCTGGCTGGCCGCCTGAGGAAGTGTCCTGGCATCTGCAAACCCTGCTCTCGAAAGTATCCGCGGATCTTCCATCTCGCGCCCCTCTTCTTGGAGCTGTTTTGCACATCCCGTTGCCTGAAAATGAGCTCACACTTTCGCTGGATGCAAAGGTGCGTAAATCTTCCCTGGAAGCCTTGTTGGTCGACTGCGTGCGCGCTCGGGCTTCCCAATCGCCGCTGCTCATAGTCCTGGAAGATTGTCATTGGATCGATCCCCTTTCACGAGATTTGCTGGATGCCATCTCGCGGGCGGTCGCCAATTTGCCTGTCATCATCCTGCTGACTTACCGTCCCCCCGAACGTGAGCGGGTGAACGAGCCGATTTTTCAGCGTTTGCCTCATTTTTCGGAAATCACATTGTCCGAATTTAGCCCCGCAGAGGCCGCGCAACTGATTCACCTCAAATTGCAGCAGCTTTTCGGGCAAACTGTACAGGTTCCCCACGAATTCGTTCAGCGTGTTGTCGATCGTTCAGAAGGCAATCCTTTCTACATCGAAGAATTGATTTCTTACCTTTATGACAGAGGCGTCAGCTTGAATGACCATGAGGCGCTCGAGCGGCTCGAGTTCCCCACCAGCCTGCACAGCCTGGTCCTCAGCCGCATCGACCAGATCCAAGATAACCAGAAGACGGCTTTGAAAGTTGCCAGCGTCATTGGCCGCCTGTTCGAAGCCGCCATGCTGTGGGGTGTTTACCCGGATTTGGGGCCGGCACCCCGCGTGAAAGCCGATCTGGAGGCCATATCCAGGGCCGAGCTGATCGTCCAGGAGGCGCCCAAACCGAAGCTGGCTTATCTGTTCAAGCATGTCATCACCCAGGAAGTGGCTTACGAGAGTCTGCCTTTCGCCACCCGCTCCCTGTTACACGAACAAATCGGCGGGTATATCGAGCGGTTGGGTGCCGGGGCAGGCTCATACCTCGACTTGCTTGCCTACCATTATGGGCGTAGCGAAAATTTATCCAAGAAGCGCGAATATCTGTTGCGCGCCGGCGATGCCGCCCGGGCAGCTTATTCCAATTCTGCAGCGTTGGATTATTATCAGCGCCTCTTGCCCTTTCTCCCTGCGGAGGAACAGCCGACCGTACTGCTCAAGCTCGGCCAGGTTCTGGAGCTGGTCGGCCGCTGGCCGCAGGCCGATGAGACCTATCGCTATGCCCTGGAGCTGGCTGAAGGCGGCGGGGATCTGTCCGCAACGGGTCGCTGTCAGGCCGCCCTTGGGGAGCTGCACCGCAAGCAGGGCCAATACGACCAGGCCATGATGTGGCTGGAACGGGCGCGCAAGTCTTTTGACCTGGCCGGAGATCGGGCAGGCGTCGGCCAGGCGTGGCACTATTCTGGCAGTGTGGCTGCCCAGCGCGGTGATTATGCTGCGGCGCAAAGTTTTTATGAACAGAGCCTTTCCATCCGCCGCGAGTTGGGCGATCGCAAGAACACGGCCAGTCTCTTAAGCAATCTGGGCATCGTCGCGCGTTACCAGGGACGGTTGAATTTCGCCCACCGCTTGCATGAGGAGGCCCTGTCCATCCGGCGAGAACTGGGCGACCGCTGGGCCATCGCCAATTCGCTGAACAATTTGGGCAACCTGGTGGTGGATGAAGGTAATTTAGAAGAAGCACGGCCCATTTTAGAGGAGGCGTTGCGACTGCACCGTGAGGTAGGCGATCCGTGGTCGGTTGCTAATTCAGCCAACAATCTGGCCAATCTTGCGCGTGAGCAGCGCGATTATCAAACCGCCCGCGCTTTGTACCGCGAAAGTCTGCTGATCAACCGCGAGTTGGGTGATCGCTGGTCGCTGGCGTATCTGCTGGAGGATGTCGGGGGCTTGGCTATCTTGGAGGGAGATTGCGCCCGTGCGTTGCGGCTGATCGCCGCCGCCGAAGTATTGCGCGATGCAGCCCATGCGCCTCTTTCTCCGGCGGAAAAAGATAAACTGGATCATCTACTTGGACAGGCCGTTCGATTGCTCGGGGAAAAGGCCAGTCAAACCGCGCTTAACTCTGGCCGGCGCCTGGCCCTGGATCAGGCCATTGACCAGGCCCTGGCTGGGCTGGCTGATTAAAATTTGCTTCGTGTTTGGCCAGCGTAACCGCGGTAACAATCATCCACTCGTGGCTGGATGAGAGTTCATTGTGAGCCCGGTCCTTTTGGCCAGAGCGAAGCAAGTGGCATATCCTTTCCAGGGGGATCTATCGGTCCAGGGCAGATTGGAGCAGGGTGGCCGCTTCAGGGGGATCGGCGCGGCGTACGACGATATCCGGCGTGGCATGCCAGGCAGCCAGGCTGCGCAACGCAGCGGCCAGGCTGGCGATCATCTCCCCGTTTACCGCTACACCCGGCTCCAGGTGCAATGACTTGATTTCGAGAAGACCCTGAGTCCGGTGGGCTTTTGGATCCAACCGCCCGATAAGCCTTCCGCCGTGCAGGATGGGTAGGGTGAAATAGCCGTACCGTCGTTTATGAGCGGGGGTATAGCACTCGATCGTGTAGTCAAAATCGAACAATTCACGCACCCGCCGCCGATCCCATACCAGCGGATCGAAGGGCGAGAGCAGGGTGGTAAGCGTTGGTTCATGATTACTTATTGAGGCAGCTTTCTCCAGCAGATGCATCTGATCGGGATGGATATAAGCGGCTCCTCTGAATCCCTCCACTTCGATGCGCAGCAACGCGCCTTCTGAGGCCAGCGCCTCCAAATATTGGGTAATGGCTTTCTTTGGCTGACGGAAATAATCAGGAACCCAGGCCGGAAACGCGATTCCGAGAGTTTTCACCGCCCGCAAGGTAAGCGTGCGGTTCACTTCCTCGCTGGTGGGCAGGGCGGAATCATCCCAGCCTGGCAAAACGCGCTCGCGCAGATCGTAAACACGCTGAAAATTATGGCGGCGTGCGATCATCGCCTCGCCGGTCAACAACAGGGCTTCCAGGGCGTTCTTTTCTTCCTTCCAATTCCACCAGCCTCCGCCAGAGTGATTTCTATTTTCGAACTCGGCCGAGCGCACCGCCCCATTTTCAAGCATATGTGAACGGACTCTGTGAAGAGCCTCAGGGTTTTCTTTGGTCCAATCCACAGCCCATTTGATCGGCCAGGTGTTGCCCCGCATGGCGTCCAGCATGCGGCGCCGATAGAGTGGATAATCCTCAATGGGGAGAAAGCACATGGCGTGCGACCAGAACTCGAACAGAGCGCCCTCGGCTAGCAGCTCATCCAGCCATTCGGGTTTGTAATCACCCAACCGGCTCCATAAAACCAGGTAAGGGCTGCGCGCCACCACATTAATGGTGTCAATCTGAAGGGCGCCAAGGCGACGGATGACTTCGAGCACGTTCGCCTTGGCTGCTGATTGCTGCCGGCCATGGTCTAGGCCTAGCGCTGCCAGCATTATCCGGCGGGCAGTCTGGAGTGATATTTTCTCTGGGGGGCTCATTGGCAGGCCTGGGCCATCATACTGGAGGTGTCGGAGCCATTGGCCGTTTGTTTGAGGTTTGCCGAGATGATTCCGAGCGGCATAAACGGCGGGGCGCCGTAGTTGGCCGGCTGGCTCAGGTGCAGCCTGTAGCAACCCACATAATTTTGCGTGATTCCGGCGGTGGTCCTGGAGATCAGTGTCACCGGCACACTGAAGTAGATTTGCCCGGCTCCCGCTTCGCTGTTCACTTGGCCGGTGGTCAGTTGGACCGAAGATGTGTCCTGATACCCTTGGGCGAACTGGTCGTAAGGTGGAAGCTGAGATGCCGCTGCATTCATCTCCCAATACGTGTAGGCGCGCACATACTCCCGGCGATTGATGGCGTTGAAATACGAGCGCAGCACTTCAACCGGATCACTGAGATCATCCAGGTAACGCTGTGCGCTGATGTCGTCAGGCGCGAAGGTTGGCTGAGCAGGCAGCGGCTCACCGGCCATCCCCGCCGATTGGCAGGCGCTGGCCAGCGGACCGCTGGTGTCCGTGCCGTTCGCCACCTGTTTCACCGTCGCCGATTGGATGTCCATGTGGACGAACGGCGGAGTGCCGTAGTTGGCAGGCTGGCCAAGGTGCGTCACGTAACAACCGACATAAGTCTGCGTGGCGCCGCTGGAGGTCGTGGCGATCATCACCACCGGCACCGCCCAATACATCTGCCCGGCGCCTACCCCCATGGTCACTGCGCCAATGGTTAGTTGCACCGAGGTCGTGTTGGCGTAGCCCTGGGCAAATTGATCGTAAGGGGGCAGTTGAGCGGCCCCGTTTTGCCAGTACGAATAAGCGCGCACATACTCTTTACGGTTGATCGCGTTTACAAACGATATCATCAGGTCGCTGCCCGAGCTGCGATTATCTATATAAGGGAATTGATCGCTGTTTGGGACGCGGGTTTCGGTCGCCGGTTGGCTGGTGGTTGTTATGACCGGCACGGTGCGATCAACCGGGAGGTGGGTAGCGGTGCCCACCGTATTGTCCGTAGCAGATGTGTTGGCCGGATAAGTCGCGGTTGGGCTTGTGGTCGCCGTGAGAGAGGCGGGGTTAGCGCTCACACAACCCGCGAGCGCCAGAGTCAACACCGCCCATGTTATCCATACCTTATGGATCATTTCCTTGCTCCTGTTGACGGATGATTGAAATCTCGGTTGTGTTATTGATATGGAGGCAATTCTATCCCTTTTTAGTCCGAAATTTCATTCATCTTTTGCGTGATGATAAGCCCATGCCGTGTCAGGTTGGGTTTCAATTATGGCCAATCCATTGGTCAGGCGCATGCGTACCCCTTTTCCAGGAGGTGGTATATGCGCTGGTTGTTGAGAATCCTTGGAATGGTCATCCTTGTGCCCGGCGTGATCTTCTTCCTACAGGGGATCAATGTGCTGCCCGGCAGCTTCATGACCGGACAGATGCAATGGGCCATCATTGGTGCTGCTGGCGTGATCATCGGCGTGGCTCTGCTGATCCTGTCCGCTCGCTCGGGCAAGGCAGCCAGCGGCGGCCGGACGATGGACCTATGAGCGCAGGTTTATAAAACCGGTCCGCCGCCAAGAACGAAATATCGGTTGGCACGTCAAAATACGACCTCCGCTGAATGTGCCATTCGATGGAGGCCGGCCTGAGCGGTGCATCACGCCTGCCAACTGCTACTCAAACCCTGATCACAGCCAGGACAGGTTTCGGGCTTGCCACCCCGGTTATCCTTGTTGGCAGCGAACAGGCGCCTGGCGGCATTCCTTAAGTTCACATTCCATCTCTTACCCGGTCGCACCTGGATATGATTTACATTGTAGGTGACCAACACAATTGGAATAACGGTTACCGAGACAACGATGAGCAGAAGACTGAGCATTTCGTACTCCTTTCGATGATTTCTTGGCGATCCAAGCCAGCCGTACGGTTTTTCAAGCTTTTCAGGATCGGGGTAGTGGTTTCTCTCCAAGCAGCTGATAACTTGCAACCGGTTGCGAGATGATCCAAAAAAAAATTAGGCCGAAGCGCGCACCACCAGCTCAACCGGCATCGTCACGCTGCATAACACCCCGGTCTGCAGTTGCTGAATCAGATTCTGCGCCAGCAGCCTGCCTGCCTGGGGGATGTTCTGGCGAATCGTCGTCAGCGGCGGATTGTTGAGCTCTGCGATGGATAGGTCGTCGTATCCCACTACGCCGATGTCATCGGGTATCCGGCGGCCTTTTTCGCGGATAGCTTTCATGGCAGCGATGGCCATCAGATCGCTGTTTACGAACACGGCGTCCAGATCTGGAGAGCGCTCCAGAAGCTGTTTCATGGCCGCTTCCCCTGAGGCGATGGTGTAATCGCCATGCGCAATCAGGCCGGGTTCGATGCTCATGCCGGCCGCCTGCAAAGCAGCCTTATAACCTGCGTAGCGCAACTGCACTTCGGACTCATTGGCCGGTCCACCCAGGAAAGCAATCCGCTTCCTTCCCGATCGGATCAGATATTCCGCCGCCAGCCGGCCGCCATTAAAATTATCGCCGGTGACCGAGCAGTAATTTTGATCGCCCGGCGGCACTCCCCAGACGATAAACGGAGCGCCGATCTCCAGCAGTTCATGGATGTGCTGGGGCTTACGCGCGGAGGTCATCAGGATGAATCCATCCACCCGGCCGCTGTTGAGATACTGGCTCGCCCAGCGGCTCTCGCGCGGGTTTACGTACACCACCATCATATCGTAACCGTTTGCATAAAGCCCGTGCGATACGCCGCTCATGATTTCCAGTACAAACAGGTCGTTGACCGTGAATTCATTATGGTAGGCATGCGTGACGAAGGCGATCGTCTTGCTTTGCTTGAGGCTGAGCTGACGGGCGGGGGCGTTGATGCAGAAATTGTACTCTTGCGCGATGGCTCGCACGCGTTCCTTGGTCTCCTGGCCGATGAGCGGACTGTCATTTAATGCCCGCGATACGGTCGACTTGGAGACGTTTGCAAGCCGGGCAATATCGGCAATAGTCAATGCGGATTTTGAGCGCATCAGAATGACCTCTTTCTTGCAACCGGTTGCATTATAAACCATTCCGCACCCTTTGTCAATAGGGTGCGGAACGTTAATCCCGTCTTCGTTCTACCTTATGCTCGGATCTCTTGCCTCTGGAACAATACGTAGCACAGCGCAAACAAAAGGATCGAGCCGGCGATCAGCCCGGTGATGTGCGGCCAGATCAGCATGAGACTCTGGTTGAGCGGCAGGGGCGTTCCCAGCACGGCTCCCTGGAGCTGGCTGGTAAAAATGAAACCCAGCGAGCGTACTGTTGGATTAAGCAGCACCACCACTGCTTCCCCGTAGAGCGTGTTGGGCGAGATGCGGCTGAGGTTGAGCTGGAGTTGAGCCTGGGCCAATACTTCTTGCGGCAATCCCAGCCGTACCGGCGCGATGATTTGCGCCAACAGACCGGTGAGAATATCCCAAAAGACCAGGAAGAAGAGCCACACGGCGATGGATGCCAGTGCGGCCGTTGCGGGTTGGCGAAAAACGGTGGAGAAGACCATGGCCAGAGCAAGCCAGATTCCGCCGTAGAAGATGGTCACCAACAGAAGCCACAGGCTGCGTGCAACTTCTTCGCCGGACGGAGGCACCCCCAGGCTAAAGATACCCAACCCGAAAATCAGCAGCCATATGGCCGCAAAGACCAGTGCCAGGGTGAACAGACCCGCCAGGAATTTGCCCAACAACAGCGCATCTCGGTATATTGGCTGGGAAAGCACCCTCGATAGCGTGCGCCGATTGAATTCCCCATTGACCGCATCGAAGGCCAGTGCGATGGCGATGAGCGGCACCAAGAAGCCCATAAAGCCCACGAATGCCGGCAGCGGATCCTTCGAGGTGGAGAACAGGCTCAAGAATAAAAACGTGTTTTGGCTGCTGCTGCCAATGTTGCTGTGTATCTGCTGCAGTGCAGTGTAGACCGTTCCCGCCGCGGTGATGACAATGAGGATTTCCAAAATGCGCATACGCGCGCTGGTCAAGTGGTCGGCCATCTCCTTGGCGATGACTGCCCCCAGCCCGGTCCAGGGAGAGCCCTCACGCTGGCGGGTTGCGGCGCTCTCAGCTCGTGCGGACATGTTCGGCCTCCTTAAAATACTGCGCGTAGATTTCATCCAAACTCTGCGTTTCGGCATCCAGCTTGAGCAGACGACCGCCGGCATTCACCACGGCGCTGGCGGTCTCGGGACGCAGGTCATGTTCGGCGTCTACCTGGTACATACCTTCTTTTCCAGTATGCACGGCCACCACGCCCGGCACCTGCCTTAAAGCGCTTGCCACCCCGTCGCCTCCGCCTTCGACCTGGAGATAGATGCGGTAAGCACGCCCCAAGACCTTGCGCGCCAGCTCGGGCACACTGCCTGAAAGCACCATCCGACCCCGATTGAACAGCCCGACCCGGTCACAGACCGCCTGCACCTGGTATAGCAGGTGGGAAGAGAGCAGGATCGTGATCCCTTCGGATTTCAAATCGCGGATCATATCCAAAAATTCTCGCGCACCTTCCGGATCAAGCCCCTGGGTCGGCTCATCGAGGATGATGAGCCGCGGCTGCTTGAGCAGCACATCGGCTACGCCCAACCGCTGACGCATACCGCGCGAAAACGTCCCTACACGTTGATCGGCGACCTCGGTCAACCCCACCCGTTTGAGTACTGCATCGATGCGCTGGCGCGCTTCGGTACGTTTGATGCCATTCAGATTTGCTGTGTATGCCAGGTTTTCGTATGCGCTCAGCTCGTCGTAAAAACCCACCAGGTCCGGCAGGTAGCCCACCCGCGCCTTTACGCTTAATGGCTGGCGCGCAGGATCGAAGCCCAACACCCGCACGCTTCCTGAGGTCGGCTCGGTGAGGCCGAGCAGCATCAGGATGGTGGTGGTTTTCCCCGCTCCGTTCGGACCCAGCAGGCCAAAAACCTCCCCCTCGTGCACCTGGAGGTTGAGAGAGTCCACTGCTACCAGGTCGCCATATTTCTTAGTCAGGTTCCTGGTTTCGACGACCCAATCGGCCATGCTTGTGCTCCCTTTGGCATCACCGGCGGCCGAAGCGCACCACCGCTATTCCGACCACGCCCACCGCCACGGCGATCAGAGCGATGCCGGCTATCCCCCACAGCGTCGAGGTGACCACCGTAATGCGGAAGTCAGCGGACTGAACGGCTCCATCCGCTGGCGTCGCACTGACCGTGACCATGTAGTCGCCAGCGATGGCCTGGTCCGATGGCGTCACGTGCATGGTGACATTGACCTGCTTGCCAGCTTGTATCTGGTCAATTTGTTTGGGGTCGAAAGTCACGTTCCAACCGCTGGGCGGCGATGCACTCAGGGTGATGCCCTGCGCGGGAGCGCTACCGTTGTTCTGCACGACGAGCTGGATCGGCGTATCTTTCCCAACCGTCGCCTGAGAGGAGAGGCGCCCATCCGGTGTGGTGATCGACAGGCTGATTTGGCCGGTGACTACTGCGGTTAGGGTGAGCGATGCCTGTGCGCTGCCTCCCTGGGCGATTATGTCCACTGGATAGCTGCCGGCGCTCACCTGGCCGACGGGCTTTACCTGAACGCTCAGGCTTTTGCTGCTGTTGGCGCTGAGCGGAAAACTGGTAACTTCGTTGCCCAGCAAATTAAACGTGACTTGAAAATCGCTCGGCGCATTGGCGTTTAAATTGACGTTCAGGTCCTCATCGCCTTCGTTTTTAATAGTCACATTGTAGCTGAAGGTGGTCGTGGGAGAGCCCTTGATGGTAGGCAGATCAGTGGTCATCGAAAGCTTGGGGGGCAGTTTCTCCTTGACTGTCAGGGAAACGTCCAGTTGCGCAGTCTGAGTTCCTCCTTGGACTATAGTGGTAATGGTATAGGTGCCCGCCTTTACATCCGCCGGCGGGTTGATGGCCATATCCACCGTAGCATCCTGACCCGGCGCCACGTAAGCCTGATCAATCACGTTCCCGCCGCCGCGGTAAGTGACCGTCCATCCCTGCGGGACGTTTTGTGCCTGGATCTTGACCACTTGGGCGATCGGCGATTTGATCGTCAGCGTGAGTGTGACGCTCTCTCCAATGCCGATCACCTGCCCAGGATAAGGCGTGGTCACCGTCAAGGCAGTGACGGGCGCAGGGGTCGGCGTCTCGCCGGCTGCCAGGACTGGCGAGGCGAGCAGAAATGCCATGAAGACGACCAACAACAGAGACATCATCGGGCGACGCATAGAAAATTGACCTCCCATGTTTGTTTTAAGTGATATTTGAGTGGATCGTTGCGAAGTAGTGGATGCCCTTCTTCTCTTCTGCATTCACCCTCAAGCTGGATGACCAATAACCCGCAAAGATTATGAGACGGTAAGGTATAAAAAACCTTAAAATATCCTTAATTCTAATTAAGAATAGCCTCAATTTATTTCTTGCAGGCTCGCATGGGTCAAATTGGCAAAATAAAAGGATCGCCCGCTTGGACGATCCGTGTTCATTCAATGGCCGGCGCGGCCATTCCAGATGATATCACCCGAATATCGAAACCAAATAATCCATTAGTCGGGGCGCGGGGAGTTGAACCCCGGACCTCTTGCACCCCATGCAAGCGCGCTAGCCGGACTGCGCCACGCCCCGGTTGATGGGATCAATTATAGCCGCTTTTCAATCTTCCTGCAATGGATAGTGAAACCGCAAAACATTCTGCGTCGATCTCTTCAGTGCAGCTTTATGATTGTGTAGGTGCTGTTTTGGTAGATCATGGTAGGGTCAGATGCGGACGAAGGGTTGTCTGGCGGGTGGAAGTCTACGATCAGGTAATCGGCGCCCAGTTCTTGTCCGAGCGTTTGGTATCTGTCTAAACGCTCCGCGACAGAAATCTGAGCATCGTTGATGCTAGCCAACTCATCGTTTGTTCGAGACCATTTTTCAAGGCGGTCAGCGCTGGAATAAACCAGCATCCCGCGATCCTTCCATGAATACACCAGCGGCCGCAACGCCAGATAGCGAATATCCAGCGACCAGGCCATCTTGGGTTCGTTTGCAAAGGTGGTGAAAAACCGTGAATTCGGGGCTGTGCTCTGAACGATCGCTCGAATCAGGCGGCTTTCGTCGCTATCAACCGGACAGATGACATGGCCTGAGCGGAAGCAGTTTAAAGCAGCGCGCATATTTTCGAGCGGTGGATGGAAATTGAACAGCCAGAGGCACACCAGACCCAGACCGATCGCCGACATAGTATATCTGGCTGGATGGAAGATCCGCCTTTCCAGTTCGGCCAGCCCCCAGACGCAAACTATCAGCATCAGCGGGATGAAATAACGGATGCCGCGTATCAGTTCGGTTTCCAGCGGCACGATTCTAAAATAATATTCCACCAAATGTTCGATCCACGGCAGCAGGACTGAGATCACAAATATGCCTGCCATCCAGGCGATCAGCAAAACAAGTAGATTCTTACCTTTCCCCTTGAGAATTCCCAGCAGGATCAAATTCAGGAGCGCAAAAGGTAGCAGTCCCGACCTAAGCGTGGTCTTCAGGAATGCCATAAAAGCTGCTGGAATGTTGAGCAGATCTGGTGGAAAATAGGTATTTACCACATGGTAGAAGAGATCGTAACTTGGGCCAACTCCTGGGGAACGATTATTGAAGTAGATCCAACCATATGGCAATAGGAACAAAAGGTAGGTCAGGCCCAAGCATGCCAGGAAGATCATCCGTTTTTGGGCATGCCATGATCCAGGCATCAGCGCCCAATAACCCAGCCAAAGAGCTGCCCCCCAGGCAGGAGTGCTGACCGGATGGACAAAGGCCAGCAGCCCGGCCAGAGCCATGATCATCGGCCAACGGCCAGGCCGGTCACGCCATAGCAATACCAGCGCCAGCAGGAAGGGCAAGATCGCCTGGAACCAGAAACGGGTCACTGGTTCCTGAGATATACCCCAGGTTTCCCCGACCGTATTGAGATTAATTGGAGCAGCGGCTGCAAGCGTAAGCATCAGCGCCCAAAATCGGTTCTTGAATAACGCCTTACCAAGCAGGTAAAACCCTAACAGTTGCAGAAAAATCTGAGGGATGATTTGTACTGCGAACCCGAGGCCATAGTTGCCCGTCCAGCGAGCCAGCAGGCTGGTCAGGGGAATGTTCAGGGTCTTGTATATGCCAAAATTTAATGTATCCCCGATCATCTCATCGCCTTTAAACAGCCGCGGAAAATCCTCAGCCGCCGCGAAGCTGGCAAGGTTGGCCGAATCACCGCCCAGGTGAATCAAAGGGTATTCTTGCTGGATGCGGGATAAGAATAGAAAGCCGGCGATCAGTAGAAATGCCGGTATGAGGAGCCATTCTGGTATTGAATTTTGCCAGTTCTTTTCGGACTGTTCTTGAGTTTCTGCTGGCCGATCGAAGGCGATCCATTTACCAAAACTATTCCGCATGGCTGCTTCGAAGTGCGCGTAGCCATTCGTCAGCATCCCCTGAAATTTGGCGTATCCTGGAAGCAGCCAGCCGCCGATGATTACCAGCGCCGCGCCTCCTGCGGCTAGAAAGAATCCCACGCGCATTAATGCATTGGACCAGCTCAATTTTGGCGCCCGTCTCACCACAACCGCGACGAGTTCGATCATCTGGTTTTCGAAAAAGCGGCCGATCAGAATCAAGCCGCAAAGGATCAGTAACACGCCTGCGGCCACTAGAATGTAAGAGGCGATCCTGGCGTGGATCATTTCACGATCCGTTGTGTGCAAAAAGCCTCCATCCTTCCGGGTTTTTGATAGGTGCGTTCACAGTATTTAGTTGATTGAATCAGGTATGAACAAGCTGAATTATATGACTCTTCCCCAGGCGTAAAACGTCGGCACGAACAGGACGCGCTCGCCCCGCTTGCGCGCCGCTTCGTCCTCAGCGCGCCAGTCCATCAATACAGCGGGATCTACCCTTCCGGCCAGGTCGGCTTCGATCGTTCGCCACTCCAACTCCCATGCGACAGTGGAAGCAGATTGTCTTTTCCACTGGCCGCCGAGCAGGCCAGTCTCCACATCCTCCAGACCGGCGCGAACGAACAAGCTGCCCAGTTTGCGGCCCATCTCGGGGTCGGCGCCTTGTTCCCTTAGCGCCTCGGTCTGCAGTCGCCCCAGTTCGATCAATGGGTCGGGATAGTCGATCCGGCCGCCGTAATCTGGTTCGGCCAGTGCCACAACCGCTCCGCCGGAGCGGGTTACGCGCCGCATCTCGGTCAGCACATTGAGTGGATTGCGCGCCCAAAGCAGCAGGAAATGGCAAATGGACAGGTCGAAGGAAGCTGAGTGGAAAGGCAGCCGAGCCGCATTAGCCTGAGCGAAGTGCGTGAGTCGATCATTGCGTGTAGCCATTAATAAATAAGACCGGTCGAGATCAATCCCGTAAATAGTCGCTTTCATCTCCGCATGCAGGCTTGCGGTCAGTGCTCCGGTCCCACATCCCACTTCCAAAACGTGGTTTGCGCCTTCGATGCCGGCACGGGGTAATACGTAACGGCGCAACTCTTGCGTCCAGCGCACCTGTTGGACGAAACGTGCGTGCCAATCAGCGGCGGTCTTCATCCCTGTGGTTTGTTTCTTTCGCGTGCTTTTCTCCAGATCTCTTCCCACGCATCTGTAAGAAAGTTGCCCAGTACCTCATTGATCCCCTGGGCAGGAAGCACATCGCCGTCCGGTTCGACGTACAACCAGGCGATGCCTGCTCCCTGCGGGTGTTCCTGCCCGGTCTCCAGCGAAACCGGATTAATAGACGTGTAGGGCGTAGGCAGGTCCCAGACGAGCGTCATTCCCAGCGCGGCGATAGCATTACGCGCGCCAGCCAGCTCGCTGGCCAGCGCTGGATCGTTGGTCGAGAGGCTGACCGCCTTCACCCCCATTTGGGCCAATTCTTCCAGCAGTGAACGAATCTCGGCCGCGTTCTCCTTTGTGATCGTCAGATGAACGGCCAGGAACAGATCCTCGACCAAGACATCCCGTATGGCGGCCCAGGCCTGTTCTTCGGTCGGATTGAAGATGATCATCAGATGGTCCAAGCCGGAGTTGAGCAGTTGATGCAGGTAATCGCGCTCCGCCAGCCGCAGCCCATCGGTGATCAGCCCCGCCACCTGACCGTTGGCCTCGGCATGGGCGATCAGCTCTGGCAGGTCTGGCCGCAGGGTAGGCTCGCCGCCGGTGAAGACGACGTGCGGGATGCCCGCCTTCCAGGCTTTGTCAAGGATCATAAACCATTCATCCATGAGCAGCTCCCGACGCACCCGATCGCTCGGCAGGACGCCAGGTGGGGTGACTTCTGGCAGCCGATATGTAAGAGCGCAATCCAGGCGGTAGGGGGCGGATAGCTCGCTGCTGTACGGCTCGCGGCGTTCGAAATCCAGGTATGCCACCGGATCCACGTCCGGGGTGTGAATCAGGATTTGCAGGCGCTCGACGAAATCCTGGAAATCTTTGTCCGCTTGCTCTGCGGTGACGTGATAGCGCAAGGCGATTTTTCGTCCGACATGTTCGCGCGGCGTGCCGCTGATCAGGTGATAGGCGTACTCGGCTGCGGTCTGATTGAGGTGAAGGACTGTGCTGGCATTGACGATCAGGATCCCACTTCCATCTGGCTCAACGCGCAGGTGCAGACGGTAGGGAAAGGCGGCATTCGATGGCGCTTGATAATGATACGTTCCTGCCGGAATCGGCTCAGCGGATGAAAACAGGTTGCGGATGGCTTGGCGAATACTCGTCATGAGTCCCTCGAATGAGCGAAGAATTGGGTGGCCAGAGAATAGGGCTGCGGGCTTTGCACCTGTCGCGCCAGCGGGCAGCCGCCACCGCACTCCGCCAGCAGAAGACAGTCGTTGCACTTTTCAGGTAGGTTGCGCCGTTCTCGCAGGCTGATGGCCAAATCGTGATTCCAAATCGCCTCCCATGGGTCGTGAAGCAGGTTGCCCATGGGTTGATAATACGATTGGCAGGGGATCACCGCGCCGTCCGGCTCCACGCACATGTTATAGAGGGCGGCGGTGCATCCTTTCACTCCCAGATCGAGCTGCATCGGGTCGAAGTGACAGTATTCGGTGGGTGTGTACCAGATTAAACGCTGGCCGCGAGCTTCGGTCTTGCTGCGCGCCAGGTCCAGCAGGGGCGGCAGGTCCCTCTCAGGGAGACCGCTGCCCACGCTCGCCCCCTTCCCCGAGTAAATCAGCGCGTTCAGACCTATGGTTGGCACGCCCAGCTCGGCCAGAAAGTCGAGCGTCTCGGCCAGAAATGGGCTGTTGTGACGCAGCAGGGTGGTGTTGGTCATTACATACAAATGGGTGTCTAACGCGTTGTGAATGCCCTCTACCGTCTGCTTCCACGCTCCGCGTCGGCCGACCATGAAATCGTGGATGTGTTCGTCGTGGGATTCGAGGGTGATCTGCACATGGTCCAGACCCGCATCAATCAGCCGCTGAAGGTAAGCCCGGTCCCTCAGACGCCGACCGTTGGTGTTGAGGCCGGTAATCTGACCGTTCGCTTCGGCGTGAGCGATCAGCTCGGGCAGGTCTTCTCGCAAGGTAGGCTCGCCTCCGGTGAAAACCACGTGGGGAATGCCCAACTCCCATAGCCGGTCTATGATGCGCAGCCAGGCGGAACTTTCGAGTTCGGGATACGCACGCGGTCTTGCGTTGTAACAATGCGCACAGTCATTATTGCAGCGGTAGGTGAGCGCGAGGTCCATGCGGTACGGCGCCGAGGGGCGGGCCGAGAAGGGCAAGGTCGTTTCCAGGTTCAGGTCGTGAATCGGGCATGCGCCATCCGGGCGGATGAGCTGGTCGAGCTGGCTGTTGATCCGCGCGTAGTCATTGGCAGCCTGATCCGCCGGGACCGCGTAGCGGCGGGTGATGGCGCGCACAGCTTCGGATTGCGGCGTTCCTTCCAGGGATAGATACGTCATGTACGCCGCCGTCGGGTTGAGGTGGTACACACGGCTGGCGTTCACCAGCAAGGTGCCATGCCCGTCTGCGTCCAGGCGCAGGTGCAGGCGAGTTTTTTCACCGGGCCATTCCCGCCGGTAATGGTACAGGCCGGGAGTGGGCTGCGCAGCCCTGCCCAAATGGCAGAGGCGTTCTTTGAAGCTGGAAAAAGCTCCCATCATTTTTGATCCAAGACTACCGCCCGCCGCCGGCGCAGGCACAGGCGCAGCCTGCACAGGCGCAGGCGCATGCGCAGGCACAACCGCCTGCGCGTCCACCCCCGCCCCAACGCGTACTGGTCGTCGAAGGCGGCGGCACCGGGTTGGTTTTATTGGTGATCGCTCCGGTGAAGGCGCCCACATTGCCAAGCACACTGGCTGCGAAATTTTGCACCCCGCCAGCAACCGAGGCGGCGAAATCGGAGCCAGGCAGGCTGGGCAGGTTTATCGTCACATTGCCGCCTGCTCCGCCGGATGGAGCGGCCGGCGCTGACGTGCCCATACTGCCGCGGAAGACCGGGTCATAACGCCCCCACCACATCGGCACGAACACCGGTCCCGACCCAAATACATCGCGTGTACGCCGGTCGTAATCCCTGTCCAATAAAGTCCACTCGAGGTTATCTCCAAACTTCTGGCTTTTGACTTCGGGCGTCTCGGCTTTTTCGACTTCCTCCCAGGCGCGGCGCATGATGTCCTGATAATAAACCACGGTTTCCTTTCGTGAGAAACCTTTCATCTTTTCGGAGACGCTTTTCACCAGATCGATCATCATGTCCTGCAGCGCTGTGCGCCGTTCAGGGCCGTTGGGTTTGCGGAAAGCCGCCAGGAACGCCGTTTCATAATCGTGCAAGTCTGCTGGCAGTGGATCGGCGATCTTCAGTTCGAGCGGATCCTTGCTCGTTACTTCAGCGGCGTTTTTCTTGATCACCCCGAACAGGACCATGGTCAAGATTTTATCCATGGGTTGTTCCATCAGGATGGCTGCTTCTACGGCTGTCAGCCCGCGTTTGATGCCGTGCCCCTCGATGGCGATTTTGGGCGGCAGGTACTGCAGTTTGCGTTTGCGGGCGGCGATGGTGGCCGAGTAAATGCTCACTCCGATGATGACCAGAAACAGCAGGCAAAAAGCGAAAGGACAGATGTCCCCGATGTTGAATGAGATCGAAGGCGGCGGTTTTACGATCGCTCCAGCCGGCACGTATTTGGCCGGAAAGGCCGCTCCAAAGGTGTATTGACTATGACCGTTGGCCTCGCTGCTGTGCCAGGTGTAATAGATGCGACCTTCGCTGTCGAAACCCGATTGAGGCTCAGCCGGCCCAGGCCAGCCTTGCGGGGTATAGTACACTGGCTCATCCGGCGACTGCACACCCGGCGGCAGGTGAATGGTGACGGTCATGTCAGTGGCACCGTGCACATATTGGCTGCCGAAGTAATTGGGGATGAAATTCAGGCTGGCGTAGTTGGGTTTATTCCCCTTGTAGGGATACAGTACATCCCGCACCGTGCCGATGTGGACGTGGAATGTGCCTGTCTGGCCAGGCTGGATCGAGTAAACACCCAGGCCGATTGTTACCCCGTTGTTGGCGTCTTGTAAATATTGTGGATTGGCTTTCTGGATGTCGCTGAGCGCATGCCCGTCGACGTCGGCGCTAACGCTGTTCAGGTCGAAGTTGGGGAAGGGGATGCCCACGTCCACATATTCGATGGCTGGTCCGTTCGGGTCATTGGCGAAGGTGTAGACGTAATCGATCGCGGCTGTCCCATCGGCGTTGTAGTATACGTTCACCACCGCTTTGGGCAAGCTGAAGGAGTAGTTCTGCGCTGCCGCCACGCTGGTCAACAATGCCAGCATCAATAAAACGGCCAGGACAGCAAGGGACCATTTTTTCATCATTCCATTCTCCCTGTAAATGGCTGGGCAAGCAGGAAACCGCTAACCGCTACCCTCCGCGGTTTACCACTTGGGTTCTTCGGTCAACTGGTAAGTCGTATGGCAGTATGGGCAATTCACCACCGGCGCCCCCGCCACCATGGTGATATCTTTAGGAGTCAGCGCCGCGCCGCAGGATCGACACTTGAGCGTATCCATATTGACGTTGCCTGGCAGTTCGATTTTTTGTACGATGGTCGTTCCTTCCCCTTCAGCGGCCGGCCGGCGACGCGAAACAAGCCAGATGATCCCCAGCCCGATGGCCACGCTGATGATCCCCACGATGATCCAGCCTACCTGTCCGTTCGGACTGAAAGCCCCCCAAATGAAGAGTACGCCAAAGAAGATCAAGATGATGGCTACAATATAACCGATCACTTTTCCAGCACTCATCCCCGCCTCCATAACTTCATTAAGTAAATCTCGCGCCCTCGGGGTGGATGGCCAAGGGCAGTCAGGTATGTAAGTGCTCCATTTCAAAGAGCTCCTTACGAAATGGTCGCTCCTGGTTGCGAGCTGTTACCCGGCTTTTGAGTCAGTGCGGCCACGCGCTGCATCTCGTTGAACACCGCCAGCTCGTACAACACTCGTGTGACTTCGTCGTGCAGCTCGTCGGATAATTTCGGCTCTAATTCACGCAGTAATGCCGCTACCAGCTCGGCCTGGTTTTGAATTTCCTGCGAGGTGATGATCCCATCGGCGATGGCTTGCTGCCAGCTTTCCAGCCGCTCGACGAAATGATCGAAGAGCACCTGGTTTGATTGTGGATCGAACCATGACTGTCTGCCCACCGCCGCCTCCATGCACCATTCTCCCCACCCATACCGGGTATGAGAGGATTATACAACAATCCGGCAAAGGCCATTGACGGACAGACCCTGATTTGCCGTGCAGCCAGTTGATTGCTGTCCATTCCGGTATACGCAGGTTTGCAAATTGCGTGGCTGAATCTGAATCTTTCTCTTCGTTCTTGTAATCCATCTATACGCCACTATATAATAACCATATGGACAAGACCTCTCCTCAAAATCTGGATGAATTGAAGAAGGAACTGGAAGAGCTGCGTCAGGCCATTCGCTACCACGACTACCGCTATCATGTCCTGGACTCTCCAATCATCAGCGATTACGAATACGACCGCCTGATGGCCCGCCTGCGCCAGATCGAAGCGGAACACCCCGAATGGATCACTCCCGATTCGCCCACCCAGCGCGCAGGTGGTCCGCCCGCCGAAAAATTCACCAAGGTCCGTCACCCTGCGCCTGTGCTCAGCCTGGCTAACGCTTTCAGCGCCGATGACGTGCGCGATTGGTATCAACGCATTCTGCGCCTGGATGAGCGCGTAGCCCGTTCAAAATTCGTCGTTGAGCCTAAGATTGACGGCCTGACCGTCGTGCTTCACTATCGCAACGGCGCTTTTTCCCTTGGCGCCACCCGCGGGGACGGCGAGGTCGGTGAGGACATTACCGCCAATCTGCGCACCGTGCGCGCTCTTCCCCTGCGAATTCCCGTCCATCCGAATGGGATCCAGGTGCCGCCCTATATCGTCGTGCGTGGCGAGGCATACATCAACAAGAGAGATTTTGAGGAGCTCAATAAACGCCTGGAGGAAGCCGGAGAAAAAACATATCTGAACCCGCGCAATACAGCCGCCGGCTCCCTTCGCCAGTTGGATCCTGGCCTGACCGCCTCGCGGCCCATACGCCTGCTGACTTATCAGATCATCTCCGCCGATGGAGACATACCCACCACGCAATGGGAGACGCTTCAGTATCTGCGCGACCTGGGTTTCCCGGTTACCGAGCATGCCGTCCTGGTGGATGACATCGAAGCTGCCATTGGGGCCTGTCAATCCGCAACACGCTTGCGCGAAAGCCTGCCTTACGAGGCCGATGGCATGGTGATCAAGCTCAACGATTTGCGCTTGCAGGCCGATCTGGGCTACGTCGGTCGCGACCCGCGTGGGCAGATCGCCTATAAATTCCCGGCCCAGGAGGTGACCACACGTCTGATCGACATCGGTGTGAACGTAGGGCGCACCGGCGTGCTGACGCCCTATGCGATCCTCGAGCCGATCGAGATCGGCGGCGTGGTGGTCAGTAAGGCTACCCTGCACAATTTTGACTACATTGCCGAGAAAGATATTCGCATCGGCGATCGTGTGCTCATCAAGCGGGCGGGGGATGTGATCCCCTACGTGATCGGCCCGGTTGTCGATGCGCGCACCGGCAACGAGCACATCTACCAGCCCCCCAAGGTCTGTCCGGCCTGCGGCCAACCGGTGGAGCACTTCCCCGGTGAGGTGGCCTGGTATTGTGTGAATGTAAGCTGCCCGGCTCAGCTCGTGCGCAACGTGGAGCATTTCGTCTCGCGTGGCGCCATGGACGTGGTCGGTCTGGGGATCAAGATCGTTGAGCAGCTCGTCGAATCCGGTCTGGTGCGCGACGTGGCCGACTTGTACACTCTGAGGAAGGAAGATCTTCTCAAACTGGAAGGATTTGCCGAGAAAAAAGCCGATAACCTGCTGGCTTCCATTGAAGCCTCTCGTCGGCAGCCTCTCGCGCGTTTGATCAACGCCCTTGGCATCCGCGGGGTGGGGGAGGTGATGGCGGCTGATCTTGCGGAAGCATTCGCCGATCTGGATGAGCTCTCGCGTGCGAGTGTGGATGACCTGATGCAAATCGAGGGCGTGGGGCCGAACATTGCCCAAAGCATCGTTGACTGGTTCGCCCGGCCAGCAAACCGCCAGGTTCTTGAAAAGCTCAGGAAAGCCGGTGTATGGCCCAGGCGTCAGTTGCGCGCTCCCAGTCCAACCGAACAACCACTGGCCGGCCTTACCTTCGTTATCACCGGCACCTTACCCGGCCTCTCCCGCGAGCAGGCTCGTGAGCTGATCCAGCAGCATGGCGGGAAAGTGACCGACAGCGTCAGCAGGAAGACGGACTATCTGGTTGTGGGGGAAGCGCCCGGATCGAAGTTAGATAAGGCCCGCGAGTTGGGCGTGAAAATTCTCGACGAGGCTGGCCTGAAGCGACTGATTGAGCGTTCCGATTCATGAGCCGGGGCTGCATGCCGCCTTCAGCCTGCCGCAAATTCGCGCCATGACGCCGGTATTGGTGCTCAAACCCGGACGCGAGCGTTCGGTAATCCAACGCCATCCGTGGATATTTTCCGGTGCCGTCGAGCGCATGGAAGGCGATGCCGGCAACGGCGAAACCCTGGCGGTCACCGCTCATGATGGCGGATGGCTGGCATGGGCTGCCTACAGCCCGGCGTCACAAATCCGCGCCCGCATTTGGTCCTGGAAGCCGGACGAACGTATCGATGAGGGATTTTTCCGCGAACGATTGCGGCGCGCCATTGCCTTACGGGACACGGCTATCCCGCCTGGCGAGACCGATGCATATCGCCTGGTGCACGCCGAGTCGGATGGTTTGCCCGGCTTGATCGTGGATCGTTATCAGGATGTTCTGGTGACTCAATTTCTGAGCGCCGGCGCCGAGCGCTGGAAAGAAACGATCATTAACCTGCTCCCCGAGCTGATCGAAACACAGCATATCTACGAGCGTTCGGATGTGGATGTGCGCCGTCTGGAAGGTCTTCCTGAGCGCACCGGCATCTTGCGCGGCGGTCCGCTGCCCCAGCGCCTCATCATCCATGAAAATGACCTCAAATTTGCTGTCGATGTCCTCCACGGCCATAAAACTGGCTTTTATCTGGATCAAAGACCCAATCGCGCTGTGGTGGCGAGATTTTCGCAGGACAAAGAGGTTCTCAATTGCTTTGCTTACACCGGCGGTTTTGCCATTTATGCTCTGGCTGGAGGTGCGCGGTCCGTTGTCTCCATCGATACCTCTGCGGAAGCATTGGAATTGGGCCGCGAGAATATTGCGCTGAATAATTTACCCGCTGACCGGGCTGAGTGGGTGGAGGGCGATGTATTTCACCTGTTGCGCGCTTATCGCGACCGCGGCCGCGAATTCGACATGATCATCCTCGACCCGCCGAAATTTGCTCCCACTGCGGCCCAAGCGCAGCGCGCCGCTCGAGGGTATAAGGATATCAACCTGCTGGCCTTCAAGCTTCTCCGGCCTGGCGGGCTGCTGTTCACCTTTTCCTGCTCGGGGGGCGTTTCCGCCGATCTGTTCCAGAAAATTGTGGCCGGCGCAGCGCTTGACGCCGGCGTTCATGCCCGCATCCTCATGCGCCTCGCTCAAGGCCCCGACCACCCGGTGGCCTTGAATTTTCCAGAGGGGGAGTATCTGAAAGGGTTGGTTTGCGCCGTTGAGTGAATGATCAGAGGGGTTTCTGCTTCATTAAATCGAACGCCGCCCGATTTGGGCGGCTGAGGTGGAGATGGCGGGAATCGAACCCGCGTCCGAAAGATTCGACCCGCGGATATCTACGAGCGTAGTCGGCCTTTGATCTCGCCGGGTGAGGGCTGGCCAACGAACCGCTCAACCGGCCAGCCGCTTGGGCCCGAAAGCCCTCTTTCGCGCGCTTAGCAGCCTCGCGCGCGGCATGCCGGCTTTGTCGCGCCCGCTCCACCACCGGCCGGCAAGCGGGGTGGGCGAACGTCGCCTCACTGGGAGACGATTAGCCACTCATTCGCAGGCTTAGGCAGCCAGCGGAAGAGCAGCATAGGAAGTGCGGTTGGCACTTGTTTTTTTGTGCTGATTTATCGAGCTCGGCACCTCTCGGCTCGCAATCCGGGATCAGCCTCCTCCGTCGAAGCCTGTCATCCCCGGTATGCTGCATTAATTATACCTTATCTGGCTGTTAATTGCATGATTCCTCGCACCTTCGTGCATCATTTCACTATTCTCAGGATGTGCAAGTAAAATTGAGTTGAGTCGCAATGATTATGCGGCCAATGCGCCGCAAAAAAGAAAGGAGGTGATTCCATGATCAGCATGTATAAGAATAACGAGCACGGCCTGGAAGTGATTGACACGCCTGTCACTGGATGCTGGATTAATGTGGTCGATCCCACTGCCGAAGAGATCGACCACATCCAATCCCTGAACATTCCTCAGGATTTCATCACTTACCCTTTGGACATGGACGAACGCCCCCGCACCCAAAAAGAGGACGACGGCACCCTGCTGATCGTCCTGCGGGTCCCTTATTATCAAGGCCCGCAGGTGGACGTACCCTATACGACCATCCCCTTGGGGATCGTCCTGACCGATAAGTGGGTCATCACGATCTCGCGTAAGCCTACCGAAATCCTGGAGGAATTTTGCAACGGCAGGATACGCGGTCTCTCGACCAGTAAGAGGAACCGCTTTGTCCTGCGTCTGCTGCTCAGAAATGCCGCTGTCTTCTTGAACTACCTCCGCCAGATCAACAAAGTGGTCGAAGAACTCGAAGACCGCCTGCAAATGTCGATGCGCAACCGGGAGCTGCTCGACCTGCTGAAATATCAGAAGAGCCTGGTGTATTTCACCACGGCGCTGAAATCGAACGAACTGCTCATGGAACGCCTCCAAAAGAGTCAGTTTTTCCGCGCCTTTCCGGACGACGAAGATCTGCTCGAGGATGTGATCACTGAAAACCAGCAGGCTATCGAAATGACGAACATTTCCAGCGGCATCCTTAGCTCGATGATGGATGCATTCGCATCGATCATCTCGAATAATTTGAACGTGGTCATGAAATTCCTGGCTTCGGTAACGATCATCCTCAGCCTGCCGACCATCGTCACCAGCTACTTCGGCATGAATGTTAACCTGCCTTTCCAGGACCATCCACTCGCTTATTTAATCATCATAGTCATCTTTACCGCGCTGTGCGCCGTCGCGGTGATTATCTTTTTGAAACGGGATTGGTTCTGAGCGAGAAGATTTTTACTCAGTGACGAGGATTTTGCAGATTCGGCCTGCAAAATCCTCGTTTTTTGCCGGGCGCCCATTCCGTTTCGCATTCCTTACAAATTGTCTCTTGAAGGGTTAAAATGACTGACATGGAAACGAGTCATCGCGCTTCTGACCATTCTACGGCCATAAAAGGGACATCTACTCTTCCAATTGGTGAGAAAACGCTGCGCCTGGTCGACCTGTGGAAGAGTTTTTCTGAAGGCGGCCAGATCAGATCTATCCTGGCTGGCGTGAATGCCGCCTTCAACGCGGGCGAGTTTGTCGCGATCCAGGGTAAAAGTGGCAGCGGGAAAACAACGCTCCTCAATCTAATTTCCGGCATCGACCTCGCCGATCGTGGAGCGGTGTATCTGGACGGGCAGGACCTGAGCCGTTTGGACGATTATCGACGCACTCTGTTCCGCCGGGAAAATATTGGCTTCGTCTTCCAATTCTTCAACCTGATCCCTACCCTGAGCGTGTGGGAAAATGTCACCCTGCCGCTGGAGCTTAACAACCGCCTTGATGGATTTGGCAAGTCGCGCGCCGCCGAGTTGTTGGCCGCGGTCGGGCTGGATGGCCGGCTGAAGGCCTATCCGGATAGACTATCCGGCGGCGAGCAGCAACGGGTGGCCATCGCCCGTGCATTGATCCATGATCCCTGGCTTGTGCTCGCCGATGAACCCACCGGCAATTTGGACGACGAGAGCAGTCGTCAGGTTCTCACTTTGCTGGACAGGCTAACCCGCCATTCGGGCAAGCTATTGATCCTGGTCACGCACAGCGTTGAAGCCGCCAGCTTTGCAGACCGTACCTTTTATCTGCGCGGAGGGAAGCTGGTGGAGAAACCATCATGATTTCGAGCGTCCGCGCTTTGTGGCGCGTAGGCTGGAGCTATTTGCGGCGCCATAAGAGCCAATCCGCTCTGATGGTATTGGGCATTGCTCTTGGGGTTGCCGTGGTGGTCTCTATCGACTTTGCCAACGCCAGCGCTCAACGCGCTTTCGACTTAAGCGCTGAATCGGTCGCCGGTAAAGCAACCCACCAAATCGTCGCCGGTCCTGGCGGTCTGGATGAAGGTGTATACACGCGCCTGCGCACAGCCGGCATTGCTGCACCGCTGACTCCGATCATTAGCGATTACGTTTCATCGCCTCAAATGGGTAATCGACCATTTCAACTGCTTGGGGTTGACCCTTTTTCCGACGCGCCGTTCCAGAATTATCTGGAAGGGTCAGGTGGCCTGCCCTTAAACCAGCTTACCGGCTTCTTCAGCCAGCCTGGCGCCGTGTTGATCTCGCGCGACCTGGCCGAACGTTACGGGCTTTCGCCTGGCTCTCATCTCACCCTGGATGTGGGCGGGCGCAGTTCGCCAGCCCTCGTGGTGGGTCTGCTCATCCCGGCAGATAGCCTGGCGCGGCAGACGCTGGATGGCTTGATCCTGACCGACATCGCTACTGCCCAAGAGCTGACCGGACGGCTTGGTCGGTTGGATCGCATCGATGTGATTCTTCCTTCCGGCGATTCTCCCCAGGCGCGCGCGATCCGTTCGCTTCTTCCCTCCGGCTACCGCCTGGTGCCCTCAGCGATGCGCAGCGGTACGGTGGACCAAATGACCGCTGCATTCCGCACCAATTTGACTGCTCTCAGTCTGTTGGCTTTGGTTGTTGGCCTGTTCCTGATTTACAACACGATGACCTTCTCGGTCGTGCAGCGGCGATCCTTGTTTGGCACGCTGCGCTGTCTTGGCGTCACCCGTAAGGAGATCTTTGCCATTGTGCTTGGAGAAGCATTAATGGTGGGCGTCCTTGGCTCAACCCTTGGAATTTTCCTGGGCGTATGGATGGGCGGCTCAACCGTCCGCGCGATCATCCAGACGATCAACGATCTTTATTTCGCTACCACGGTAACTGCGACGGGCGTGCCCGCCGCCAGTCTGGTGAAGGGTGCGCTGGTCGGCGTGCTGGCAACGTTGCTGACCACCATCCCGCCGGCTTGGGAAGCGTCTACTGTACCGCCTTTTACCGCACTCGCCAGTTCGGAGCTGGAGGGAAAGGCCCGCCGCGGCTTCGTGTGGATCAGTTTTGGCGGGGTCATGATGCTCATAATTGGTGTCGGCATCTTCCTGATACCCGCTGGCAGCCTGTGGGTTGGATTTAGCGGAACTCTGGCGGTGATTTTAGGTTTCGCCATGCTGACTGCCTCCGGTCTGGCGCTCATGATGCGAATGGTCGCACCGGTAACCGGCCGTCTCTTTGGCGTGGTGGGGCGGTTGGCGCCTCGCAGTGTGGTCAATTCGCTCTCCCGCACGGCGGTAGCGGTGGCTGCCTTGATGGTCGCTGTGGCGGTTTCGGCAGGGGTGGGGCTGATGATCGCCAGCTTCAGATACACGGTAATTGCCTGGTTATCGCAGACGCTGCAAGGCGATATTTATATATCGGCCCCGGGTTTTACCGCTGCCCGTCCAGGCCCGCCGATCGATGCGAATGTGATCCAGGCAGTAAAGCGCTGGCCAGGCGTCGCCGAGGTAGACCTTCAGCGTTCAACGATGGTCGATTCACCGGTTGGGCAGGTGCAGGTCTCAGCAACGGATAATGCCCATATTGGGGCAGAGCGATTGTTCGTCAACCGCATGGGTGATCCGGCACTGGTTTGGCGCCAGATGGAGCAGGGAGGTGTGCTGGTTTCGGAGCCCCTGGCTTATCGCCTCAACCTTCCACGGAGCGGCGGCGCGATTCGTCTGTACACCGATGTGGGCGAGCGTTCATTCCCGGTGGTGGGTATTTACTATGATTACAGTAGCAATGAGGGGATGCTGATGATGACGATGGACGTATACCATCGTTATTGGCATGATAACGCCGTCACTGCCATCGCCTTGCGATTGGCGCCCGGCGTAAATGTCGAGTCTACCACCCGTGCGTTGCAAGAGGGCCTTTCTCGACAGCAAAGTCTGATCATCCGCGCCAATCAGACTCTGCGCAACGACGTCCTCGCCGTATTCGATCGCACCTTTGCCATCACAGGCGCATTGCAGGTGCTCGCTACCATTGTGGCGTTCATCGGGGTGCTCAGTGCGCTGATGACCCTTCAGCTCGAAAAACAGCGCGAAGCGGGCATCCTGCGCGCAATCGGACTGACTGCGCGCCAGTTGTGGGGTCTGGTGATGTTGGAATCCGGATTGATGGGTGCCGCCGCCGGATTGCTGGCTGTACCTACCGGCTATGCATTATGCCTGATCCTGGTTTACATCATCAATCGGCGTTCTTTCGGCTGGACGTTGCAGCTTGCCCTGACGCCCGAACCCTTTCTCCAGGCGTTTGGCGTGGCTTTAGCCGCGGCTTTGTTAGCCGGCATCCTTCCGGCGTATCGCTTCAGCCGCCAGCAGATAGCCGAGACGATCCGCTATGAGTGATCTGTTCGTATCCTGTAGCCGGCGGCCGCATCCCGCTCGCCTGTCGCCGCTTGCTCTGGCAATACTGGCCATAACGACTCTTATGGCAGCCTGTACCCAATCGCCGCCGAATCCACAACAGGCTTCACTCACCGGGTTGGTTACAACGACGAGCGGTGATTTCGCCCGCGCGCAAAGTCCGCGCAAGTTTTCCTTCCCTCTCGATCACGGCCCCCATCCAGATTACCAGACGGAATGGTGGTATTTTACCGGCAACCTGGACGCAGCCGACGGGCGGCACTTCGGATTCGAACTCACTTTCTTCCGCCGTGCATTGGTGCCGGCCGACGAGAGCATCCAGAGGCCATCGGATTGGGCAGTACAGCAGGTTTATATGGCGCATTTCGCCATTACCGATGTGAAGAGCGGTGAGTTTCGTTATTTCCAACGGCTGGAGCGAGGGGCGGCCGGCTTGGCGGGCGCAACAGTGGATCCTTTATTCCAGGTATGGCTTGATGACTGGCGTGTGGAGCAGGTTGGTCCACAGCGCTACTCGCTTCACGCTGCTTTGGGCGAATTGGGTCTCGATTTGACCATGGATGACGCGACCGGCCCCGTGCTGCAAGGCAATCAGGGATACAGCCAGAAAGGTCCGCATCCTGGAAACGCATCCTATTATTACAGTCTGCCCCGAATGATATCTTCAGGCGACATCAGCCTGCATGGCCAGACGTACTCGGTCTCGGGTATAAGCTGGATGGACCACGAATGGAGCAGCAGCGCTCTCTCGCCTGGTCAGGTGGGCTGGGATTGGTTCGGCTTGCAGCTCGATGATGGCAGTGAACTGATGGTCTACGATTTGCGCAGGGCCGATGGTCGTGTAGATGATACCTCCAGCGGTTCACTAATCGCGCCTGACGGGAAGGTGCTGCATCTGAACCAATCTGATTTCCATATCCAGGCTTTGAGCAGTTGGCGCAGTCCTGACTCTGGGTCAGTCTACCCATCCGGTTGGGAAATACAAGTGCCTTCGGCCGGTCTGGCGTTGAAGGTCGAACCCTATTTAGAAGATCAGGAACTGCGCGTTGCCTTCACCTATTGGGAGGGTGCGGTGCGAGTCAGCGGCGAGCGGGATGGTAAACAGCTATCAGGCAAAGGTTATGTTGAATTGACCGGCTACGCCGGTTCGATGCAAGGTCAGTTTTGAGGTCAGGCGACCCGATCAGCAGATGTGGGACGCCAGGCCTCATTTCTTGCGGGTGAGATTAACCCCAATGGTCTTTTAGACATGAACGGTGCCATCCGGAAGGATGGTCCCGCTCAAGGAGCGCGCACGCGAAATGTTGTAATCGGTCGCGTTGGTGCGGGTCAGGTTGGCGTTGGTCAAATTAGCGTTGGTGAGATCGGATGCGCCCAGATTGGCGTCGCGCAGGTCGGAATCGCTTAAGTTCGCCTCCACCAGATCAGCTTCGGCAAAATTGGCTTCGCGCAGTTCGGCGAAGCGTAGATCGGTGCCCCGCAAATAAGCCTTACGCACATCAGCTCCCACCAGATGGGCTCGCTCCAAACGTGCCCCGCCCAGATTGGCCTCACGCAGGTCGGCGCCGTTCAGGTTGGCGCCCGATAAATTCGCACCCACCAGGATAGCGCCATGTAAGTTCATGCCGCGCAGATCCGCGCCGCTAAGATCGATGCCGGCCAGCCACAATGGGCGGGGTTGATTGAGCAGCATGTAAATCTCGTAGCGTGAAAATTCAGCCATTATTCACCATCTCTTTTAGTTTTAGAATTGCTGGTTGGGAACCCCCAAAATCAAACCTATGCAATCACGGTGGAATATCCCCGCGAAATCCGCGTTTTTACAGACACCTAATATTATAACGGATGTGTTCTCCGTTTAAACGCACGGTCAGGATCATCTGTCTTTACAGGTTTGTAAGCCATACCTGCGGATTCGCAGCGTGAACTTTTAAAAAGCAAATGGGCGGAACAGGACTCGAACCTGCGACCCCATCCTTGTAAGGGATGTGCTCTAACCAACTGAGCTATCCGCCCCATGCCAAGATTATATCATCATCTGTGCCCCGACCATTCTGCCAGGTGTGAGCGGCATCCTTGTCGGGTGTAAAATTGATCCACTACAGACTTCAGGAGGTGTCCATGCGCATTGTTCGCTATCAAATTGGTTCGGCGGCACCCGCATACGGTTGGGTTTTGGACGATAGGGTGGGACCTATCGAAGGCTCTCCCTTCGGCGAGTTTCGCCGCCTTGAGGCCACCATGCCGCTTACCTCCGTGCGGCTGGAACCGCCGGTCATCCCGAGCAAGATTATCCTGGTGGGACGTAACTACGAGGAACATGCCAAAGAGCTGGGCAACCCGGTTCCGGACATCCCGATGATCTCGCTCAAGCCCCCATCGGCGGTCATCGGGCCGGGTGCGACGATTTTCCTCCCCCCGCAATCTCAGCAGGTGGAGCATGAAGCCGAGCTGGCAGTGGTGATTGGCAAGCGCGGCCGATGGATACAGCCTGAGGATGCTTTGAGCTTTGTGTTGGGTTACACGATCGGGAACGACGTGACCGCGCGTGATCTGCAACGTCGTGACGGCCAATGGACGCGCGGTAAAGGTTTCGATACGTTTTGCCCGCTTGGGCCATGGATCGAGACCGAGTTCGATGCATCCGATGCCATGATCAGTTGCCATGTAAACCAGGAACTGCGCCAGATGGGTTCGACGCGCGACATGGTATTTTCAGTGCCCAGGCTGATCGCGTTTATTTCTTCGATCATGACGCTGGAGCCTGGAGACGTAATTTTGACCGGCACACCTGCCGGAGTAGGTCCGCTGGCGCCAGGAGACGTCGTAACGGCGGCCATCGAAGGCATTGGTGAGTTGAAGAATTCCGTCGCTGCCGAGGTGCGCCCGTAAGTGGGTTTATTTTAAATACAAACAGGAGGGCGCTGCGCCTGCACCTCCTGTTCCTGTCGTGAATCGGAAGCGTCTACACGACCTTGACCTGAGCAGCCTGAAGGCCTTTGGGTCCTTTCTCGATCACGAATTCCACCGTCTGGCCCTCTTCCAGGTTCTTGAACCCATCCATGACGATGGCGCTGTAGTGGACAAAAACATCTGGTCCACCGGGTCTCTGGATGAATCCATAACCCTTGCTGGTATTGAACCATTTTACGGTCCCGGTAACGCGTTCGTTCATTGGTTGACTCCTGAAAAACTAAAAACGGATGAGATGGTGTGATTATGGCAAGAATGTGAACCCCGAGGATGTCGTCTTCCTGCTCTGGTCGGTCAGCCAGAAATCAAAAACCGGTCATTCCCAAAAAGAGGGCCAAGACCGGCTTACAACGGAACAATACCTGGAGAAACCACACCTGCCATACGAATTAATCTAATTTTAACTCTTTCAATCGGATTGTCAAGTGTTTTGCATAAACAAATTAGTAGGCGCACTTCTTTTGAATTGTTAATAAATGTATCCGGGCAGCGGAGGATTGTGGTCATCTCATTTTCCTCGCCGGTGAGGTTGGGAACCGGAGTAAAATTGGGATAGAATTGGGCGTATTCGAGGGTGCCGATTCACTTTTTCTCCGGGAGAAACCCTTTGACCTGGAACTTCCATGGGACGCACGCCAGACCGGGCGACTTGGCGCTGCTGGTCGGACTCCGCCATAAGTCATTTATCGTCCGCTTACAGGCCGGTGCGCAGCTCCACACTCACCGCGGAATGCTCGCGCACGACGATCTGATTGGGCGGCCGTGGGGAAGCCAGGTATCGAGCCATCTGGGCAGCCCGTTCTTCCTCTTGCAACCCTCCCTATCCGACTTATTGCGCGAGACCAAACGCAACACGCAGATCATGTATCCAAAGGATATTGGCTACATCCTCGTGCGGATGGGCATCGGCCCTGGTCAGCACGTGTTGGAAGCCGGTACGGGTTCGGGTGCGTTCACCACGGCGCTGGCTTTCGCAGTAGGATCGGAAGGCCATGTGACCACCTACGAAATGCGGCCAGAATTCCAGAATCTGGCGCGCAACAATCTTGCCCGCGTCGGCCTCGAGGATCGGGTTACGTTCAAGCTGCGCGACGTGGCGCAGGGCTTCGATGAGACCGGCGTGGACGCTCTCTTCCTTGATCTACCCAATCCAGACGATTATATGCCCCAGGTGCGCGCTGCGCTCAAGCCGGGCGGGTATTTTGGATCGATTCTGCCGACGACCAACCAGGTAACGCGCCTTCTGAGTGCCCTGCGCCGCGAGCATTTCGCCTTCATCGAGGTGGTCGATCTGCTGTTACGCTTCTATAAGCCGGAGCCGGATCGCTTCAGGCCGACCGATCGCATGGTGGCCCATACGGGTTTCCTGATCTTTGCCCGTCCAATCTTACCTGCTGAGAGCAAGGACGAAAGCGCATCTGAGCCCGGTAGCGAAGAAGAATTCATCACCGGTTTGATGACCGAGTGATCCGTGATTACCGTTTAGTCGGTTCAGATTTCTTTTATCTGTGAGTATGGCTGTGAATCTGGATGAAAATACGATCGAGCGTCTGATCAAAGTTTCCTATCAATCCCGCGAGCCCTTCGGCAACAACCATTACTCATCCCAGGCGCGCTGCGCAGCGGTGTTGTTATTACTGGTGCGCGACAATGGCCGATGGCATTTGCTGCTGACCCGCCGGACAGAAACCGTTCAAGATCACAAGGGCCAGGTTTCTTTTCCCGGAGGCGCCTGTGAGCCCCAGGACGACAGCCTGGAGGCTACTGCGCTGCGCGAAGCCTTCGAGGAGATCGGCGTCCGGCCCGAGGACGTACGCCTGTTCGGCCGGCTACAACCTTACCTCACCGTCAGTCACTATCTGGTCACACCGGTCGTAGGCACGCTTCCCTGGCCTTATCCGATCATCCCCTATCCACAAGAGGTCAGCCGGGTATTCACCATCCCGCTGGACTGGCTGGCAGATCCGCGCAACCATGAGGTTCGCCTGTATTCACGGTCTGGAGATATGGAGCCAAGACCGGTCATATTCTTCCGGCCTTATGATGGTGAGATGCTTTGGGGCGTCAGTGCGGCCATCACTGTAATTTTTCTGAATGCATTGCAATTGTGGCCCACACAGGAGACAGTCTATTAGCAGTTAGTAGTGTCCTGCATCAAGGAGCTGGTAAAAAATATGGGCGGACAAGAATCCGCCCATTTGTTGTGCGTCGTCAATTCGCCGTAACACCGCAAAGAAATCAGGATTTCTCTTCTTCCTCCTCGACTTCTTCTTCCTTCTTCCCACGGCCGATCACTTCGGGTTCCTCGACCTCGGCTTCCGCCTCGGCAGGTACTTCCTCGACTTCCTCTTGGGCTGCGGTGATCACCACCACCACCTCGTCCGGATCCTCCAATACCTCCACGTTATCAGGGATCGGCAGATCACGGATCAGGATGCTGTCGCCGATGTTTGCCAGGCCCGAAACGTCCACCACAATGCGGGAAGGAAGATCTTGTGGCAGGCATTCCACTTCAATTTCGTTAACGCTCTGATAGACGGTGCCGTTTAAATCTTTGACTGCTGGGGCAACTCCTTCCGTCTCGATGGTAACCCTGGCGCGGATCTTCTCGGTCAAGGAGACGGCCTGGAAGTCCACGTGCAGAAGTGTGCCTTTGATAAAGTCACGCTGCCGCTCACGCACCAGCGCCGAGTGCTCTCTGCCATCCAGATGCAGGGTTAAAAGCGTCGTTCCGCTGACATTGGAAAGCAACTTGGTTGCATCGTGCAAGTTCATCGAGATGGGAGTGGGATCGATGTGATGCCCATACAGCACGCCGGGCAGGATCCCTTGCCGGCGAAGTGCCCCTACTTTCTTACCCGTTACTGTTCGACGGGTCGCTTCGATAACAATTTTATCCATTTGATCCATCCTTCGAGCGCCTCTCACCCTTTGGGGGTTACCCTCGCTCTGCTGGAATGATACCGGCGCGAGCCGGTTGAGGTGAAGATCCTTTTTTCCACGAGACAGGAATGCATGGCAAAGGCTGATTGTATCCGCGCTGCCCACGCCCGTCAAGTGCATTTTCTCAAGTAACAGAACCACGCGATGGATCGTATGGCCTTTCGAGCTGTTCGACCAGCTCCTGCGGATCGTTAACCGGCTGGCGGCAGACAAAATTCTCGCAGACGTAAGCGCTGGGCAGTCCGCCGATCAGCGGGCGCTCGTCCAGCAGCCGGGGTGAGCCACTCTCGGGCGGGTATGGAGATACCGCCAGCACGCTGCGGGGGAGGAAATGTTTATTTGCCACGCGGTGAAGCGCCTGTGTTCGCGGGTCATCGGGCTGACCGAGGATGGCGATCTGGCAAACCGGTCCAATTGCAAAGTCGATAGCGCTCAGCCAATGACCGAAAGCGGTTGGATAGCGAACGGCCAGCGGCATGGCGGTGCCTAGCATGGCCTCCGCCTGGCCGCGCCATTCCCCCGGCTCGCCGTAGGCTTCCAAAAGCAGCAGGGCGTAGGCCGCCTGGGCATTACCGGAGGGTGTGGCGTTGTCTTGGATGTCCTTGGGGCGTGCCAGGAGGGGGTCGGCATCGTCGCGCACATCGAAGAAGCCGCCTTGGGGATCAGCGTAGTGGGCGAGCATTTCATTAGCCAGCTCTACGGCGGCGGCGTACCAGCGCACCTTGGGTGATGCGCGGTACAACTCGAGCAGGGAGACGATCAATCCAGCATAATCTTCCAGGCAGGCGTCGTGCCGGGCGTAACCCGCGCGCCAGGAGCGCAGGAGTCGGGCGGTTGGATGAAGGGCGGCGAGCAGAAAATCGGCTGCCCGCTCGGCTGCGGAAAGATAATCGCTGCGCTCCAGAACAAATCCAGCTTCAGCCAGTGACAGAATCGCGAGCGCGTTCCAGGCGACCAGCACCTTATCATCCGTGGCCGGCCGGACGCGCCGGGCGCGCTCCTTCTGCAAGCGGTTGTGCAGTTCCCTCATTCGGGCGGGCACCTGCTCAACCGGGATTTGAAACCGGACGGCAAGCTCTGGGTCGCCCACGGCGCGCTGCAGGATGACGCGGCCATCGAAGTTGCCTTGCTCCGGCAGGTTATAGGCGGTCTGGAGGAGGTCGAAGGCCTTCTCGTCGGCCAGCGCGCTCCGAATTTCATCTATGGTCCAGAGGTAATACCTGCCTTCCTCGCCCTCCGAATCGGCGTCCAGACTGCTGTAAAAGCCGCCTTCGGGAGCAGCCATCTCGCGTAAGATGAAGTCGAGCGTCTCTTCGGCGATGCGCCGGTAGAAAGGTTTGGCAGTCAGGCGATAGGCATGCAGGTAGGCGCGGCTGAGTAAAGCGTTGTCATAAAGCATTTTCTCGAAGTGCGGCACCAGCCAATCGTCATCGGTGCTGTAACGGTGAAAGCCTCCCCCAACCACATCGTACATGCCGCCGCGCGCCATGGTCGTCAGCGCGTGTTCGGCGGCCTGTAAAGCAGCCGTGTCGCCCCGGGTGGCCTGGCGTAGGAGAAACTCGATACTCATTGGCTGAGGGAAACGGGGTGCATTGCCCCACCCGCCGTGCTCCCAATCGTAGGAGAGCACCAAAGTCTCGCTGGCTTGGTGGATGGCGGAAGGTTGGAGAGCTTGCGGTTTAACCGACCATTGTGTGGATTCGCGCAAATGCTGGGCAACATCCCGGCCGATGCGTTCGATCTTCTCGCGGTCATTTTTCCAGGCGGCGGCGAGCTGCATGAGCACATCGCCGAATGAGGGCATACCATAGCGCGGCACGGGCGGGAAATACGTGCCGGCGTAGAAAGGCTCGCCATCTGGGGTGAGGAATAGGGACATGGGCCAGCCGCCTTGACCGGTCATGGCAACCAATGCATTCATGTAGATGCTGTCGAGGTCAGGGCGCTCTTCGCGGTCCACTTTAATCGGCACGAACTCGCGGTTGAGCAATTCGGCGATGCGCGGATCCTCGAAGGATTCGTGTGCCATCACATGGCACCAATGGCAGGCAGCGTAACCGACGCTGAGAAAGATTGGTCGTTCTTCCAATCTGGCTTTCTCCAGCGCTTCCGTTCCCCATGGATACCAGTCAACCGGATTATCCGCGTGTTGGAGAAGATAGGGAGAGGTTTCGTGTATCAATCGGTTGGGCACTCGAGTCTCCTGTATTATGATATTAAAAACCAAGTAATTTATAAGATAATAATCATAATTATTGTATAAAGATTATACCAGAAAGGTGAAAGATCAAGGACTGCTCATATTGAGCAGCGAAGGCCTTCAAGACCTTCGTGATCCATGGGAGCCGAAGATGAGGTTTTATAGCTCGAGATTCAAAGGGAACGATGCGTGATCAGGCCCGGCCTGAGCGGTTGTTTCCAGCGCGGCGTTTGATCGCTACGCGGCTGCGAAATTTTCCCCTCTTTTTGTGGCGGGGTGAGGGCACTAGAGTGTCTCGGTGACCTTGGTGAGACCCGCGGGGTGGTCGGGGTCCAGGCCTTTGTTGCGGGTCAGCTCGAGGGCGAAAAGCTGTCCAGGCAGCACGGCCAGTAGGGGGGTAAGCCATTCAGGGACTTTTGTCGGCAAGGGCAGACCCAGATTAGCCTGCTCCAAAAGCAGCCCGTCGTCGGAGATGATCACCTGCTCGGATCCCAGCTTCTTCAAAGCGGTGACCAGGTCGGTGATGTCGGTCGAGACGGCCCCGCGCGGTGCGGCCAGGATGACTGGATAGCCCTGGTGAATCACGGCGATCGGTCCATGGCGGAAATCGGCCGAAGAGTAGGGATCGGCCAGAACACGGCTGAGCTCTTTGATTTTGAGGGCTATCTCGAATGCGGTAGCGTAGTTGTAGCCGCGCCCAATCACCGTGCAGCGGTCCATATAACGATAGCGTTCGACGTGGGGGAGTTGTTTGACTGTCTCCTCGAGCGTTCGCTGCATAAGCTCCGGCATGGACTTGAGCTGGTCCAGGTGTTGCTCATTCTCTTCCATCAGGCAGGAGAGCATGGCCAGCACGACCAGGGAGGCGGTGTAGGTCTTGGTGGCGGCCACGGCGCGCTCGTGGTCGGCATGCAGGGGCACAACGAAGTCCGCCGTCTGAGCCAGAGGGGAATTGGTTTCATTAACGATCGCCAGAGTTGGACGGCCTTGCTTTCGCCCTTCCTCGAGCACCGCAACGATATCCGGTGATTGGCCGGATTGGGAAATGCCGATGATCAGGGCGTGCTTCAGGCTGGGGGGATTCTGGTACAGCGTGAACAGGGACGGGGTTGCCAGAGCGACTTGGAATTGGTTGTGTGCGCCGAACAGATATTGGGCGTAACGGGCGGCGTTATCCGAACTTCCCCGCGCAGCGATCACCACATATGAAAAAGTCCCCTGGAGCCGGGCAACGATTTTACGAGCATTGTCGATTTCTTTCTCCAGCACACGCCTCACCACACTGGGCTGCTGGAAGATTTCCTCTTCGAGTATCGAAACGGCCATGTTCTCTCTCCCTGAGCATTGCATGGCATAATTATATTCCAGTCGGCGACCAGCATTGCGAGGTGGATTTAGCGGGTGTATACTCTGACCCATTCCTGCTACAACTCTTTGAATTTGCACCCGGTTAAGTTCAACTCCTGATCTGAAGAGGGCTGGATAAATGGTCAAGATTGAAAAAGTGGACGTCGCCAATAAAACCCAGGTCGAGCGTTTCATCCGTATCCCATTCCGTCTGTATGCCGGTTGCGCTCAGTGGGTTCCGCCTTTCATCAGCGACGTCAGGCTGATGATGGATCGCAAGCGGCACCCGTACTATGATCACTCCGACGCCGAATTCTTCATCGCCACGAAAGATGGACGCGATGTTGGGCGCATCGCGGCTCTGGAAAACAAACCATTCAATGAATATCACCGTACTCGTGACGCAGAATTTTATCTTTTCGACGCCGAGAACGACCAGGAAACTGCCACCGCGCTGTTCGATACCGTGTTCGAATGGGCCAAAAGGCGCGGATTAAACCACGTGGTAGGGCCCAAAGGTTTTTCTGCTTTCGATGGCTACGGCATTCAGATCGAGGGATTTGAACATCGTCAGATGATGACGATGATGAATTACAACTTCCCCTATTACCGCGAATTGGTGGAGAAGATCGGCTTTAGCAAAGAGGTGGATTTCGTCTCCGATTACATGAGCCGCGATACATTTAAACTGCCCGACAAGGTCAGGCAGATCGCCGAAATCGTCGAGCAACGCGGAACGTTTAAGGTGGTGAGCTTCAATTCGAAGAAGGAGCTGCGCGATTGGGCCCCGCGCATCGGCGAAGCGTACAATCGAACATTCGTCAAGAATTGGGAATATTACCCACTCACCCAGCGTGAAGTCAAATTCGTGCTGGACAACATTCTGACGGTGGCAATCCCCCAGCTCATCAAGATCATCGTCCACGGTGAGGACGTGGTGGGATTCCTATTCGCCTTTCCAGATGTGTCCAGGGCTTTGCAAAAGAACAAGGGCCGCCTAGGACCCATCGAGATCGTCCGCCTGCTGCGGGAGCTGCGCACTACGGACTGGGTATCGCTCAACGGCGCCGGAGTGCTGCCGGAATACCAGGGACGGGGTGGAAATGCGCTCCTGTATACCTATATGGCCAAGACGATGGAAGATTTTCACTATCAGCATGCCGAGCTCACTCAGGTGGCCGAGACAACGGTTCAGATGCGGCGCGACCTGGAAAATGTGGGCGGGCGGCCGTATAAAAATCACCGCGTCTATCAGATACACATTTAGATCACCGTTGGTATCCGCACCGGTAGAACAAATGAAAAGGGTTTGGAAATAGATACCGGGAGGAAATGGATCAATCTTTTTGTGGATTGCGCATAGACATATTCTCTCTGCGCAATTGATGAATTGCACGCTCAAAATCAATCGGGTAGGCGGACGCGAAGCTCAACCGCTCTCCGCTGGTCGGGTGATAGAAGGTCAGCGACCTGGCATGCAGGGCGACCCGCGGCAGTCCAGGAATCATCAGTTGATCCGGTTTGACCTGGCGGCGGTTGTAAAGGGTATCCCCGACGATTGGGTGGCCAACGGCGGCGAGGTGTGCACGGATTTGATGCGCATAGCCAGTATGGGGCTGCGCCTCGATCAGGGTGTATCCGCTAAATCGTTCCAGGCAATAAATGGCGGTGAACGCAGGTTTCCCAGCCTCTTGATCGACCACGGTGCGGTGCCTGCGATCACCATCGACGCGAAGGGGTAAATCGACCCCCGTCGTTTCCCAGGTCGGCGAGCCAACCACGATGGCGTGGTAAATTTTAGCGGTCTGTCGGTTCTCAAACTGCATGTTGAGCGCGCGGTGAGCCTGCGGGGAACGCGCCAGAACCATCACTCCGCTGGTATCGCGGTCCAGGCGGTGGACCACCCAAAGGCGCCCAAATTCGGTCATCAGGACGCCCGCCAGGTAGGGCCGTGAGCGGTCATAGCCATCTGGCAGGCTGAGCAGGCCGGCCGGCTTATCCACGACCAGTACGTCTTGATCGCTGTAAATTACTTTCGGAAGCGGGAAAGGAGCGCCCTCCATGCCAGCATCACCAGGCGTAAGCCATGGGCGCCTCACCGCCGGGGCCGGGCCAGATCTCGTCCAGCTTGCGCAAAGTGTCTTCTTCCAGGTTGATTTCCAAGCTGTGCAGGCTGCTCTCAAGCTGTTCCTGCGTGCGTGGGCCGATGATTGGCGCAGTGACGGCAGGGTTGTGCAGCAGCCACGCCAGAGCCACCTCGGCCGGGTGTTCGCCCAGCTCCCTGCACAGGTTCAGGTAGGCCTGCCGCTGTTGGCGGTGTTTTTCGATCCGCTCGCGTGTCCGCTGGGACGTCCGCCGCATCTGGTCCCCATCCTCCGGCTCGCCCGCCAGCATTCCGCCGGCCAGCGGGCTCCAGGCGATTAAACCCAGTCCATAATTGCGGCAGGCGGGGATCACTTCCAGCTCGACCGTGCGCACGCTCAGATTGTACAGGCTTTGCTCGCAGACCAGACCCATGAAGTTGCGTCGGCTGGCCTCGGCCTGCGCCTGGGCGATATTCCAGGCGGCAAAATTGCTGCTGCCCACATAGATGACCTTTCCGGCCTGCACGAGGATCTCCATGGCCTGCCAGATTTCTTCCCAGGGTGTCCCCGGATCGAAGTGGTGCATCTGATAGAGGTCAATATGATCCGTTTGCAGGCGGCGTAGACTGTCCTCCACAGCGCGTCGAATGTGATAGGCCGACAGCCGCCCATCATTGACCCCCTCCCCCATGCGCCCGAAGACCTTTGTCGCCAATACGATCCTCTCCCGCCGGCCTCCGCCTTGCGCCAGCCAGCGTCCGATGATCTGCTCGGTGAGGCCCTGGCCAAGCTGCTCTCCATACGTGTTGGCGGTGTCGAAGAAGTTGATTCCCAACTCCAGGGCCCGATCCATGATCTTGAAGCTGTCTTGCTCGCTTACCCGCGGGCCGAAATTCATCGTTCCAAGGCACAGCCGGCTGACCATCAAACCAGTGCGCCCAAGATGGATGTAATCCATGGCTATTTCTCCACTTAATGGCATAAAAGTTAGTGGAAATTATACCTTTGCGCTTCCAGAGATTGCCATCACCTGGAAGTCATCATTCTTCTAACCAGGTTCGAAGAGTAAACCGGTATAGAATTAATGTCTGGAGGAGGGTACGTTATGCATATCGTAATCGTTGATATCCACGTTTTGCCGGAGAGGCTGGAAGAGTTCAAAGCAGCTACGCTCGAAAATGCCGCCAGCAGCCTCCAAGAACCCGGGGTTGCCCGCTTCGATTTCCTGCAGCAAGGCGACGACCCCACCCATTTCGTGCTGTTTGAGGCGTATTATCAGCCTGAAGATCAGCAAAAACATCGCGAGACCGCTCACTACCAGGCCTGGCGCGATCGCGTGGCGAGTATGATGGCCGCGCCGCGCGTTGGCACCCGATACGTCAACCTTTTCCCGCCCGATCATCAATGGGGATGACCTATGCGCTTTGAGTTTGCCACAGTCGGGCGCATTCTTTTCGGCCCCGGGACGTTAAAAGAGTTTCCTCCGTTGGCGCCCACCTTTGGAAAACGGGCATTGCTGGTCAGCGGGCGCTCCATGGAGCTCAACAAGTCCCTGGTCCAGCAATTGGAAGGCCATGGGATGTCCGTCAGCGTGTTCGCTGTTGAGCATGAGCCGACCGTGCAACTTGTACGTCAGGGCCTGGCGATCGCCCGACAAACCCAATGTGACTGCGTGATCGCCCTTGGCGGGGGCAGCGCCATTGACGCCGGCAAGGCCATCGCCGTATTGCTCACCAATCCCGGCGATGTGCTCGATTACCTGGAAGTGGTCGGTGAGGGCAAATCCATCACCCAACCAGGCGTCCCATTGATAACTATCCCCACGACGGCAGGGACAGGCGCCGAAGTGACCCGCAACGCCGTGTTGTTGGTGCCGGAGGAGCGGGTAAAAGTCAGCCTGCGCAGCCCGCATTTGCTGGCCAGGCTGGCGGTGGTGGATGCGGAACTGACCTACTCCCTGCCACCCGATGTAACCGCCAGCACTGGAATGGACGCGCTGGTCCAGCTCATCGAACCCTTTCTGTCTCCTCGAGCCACGCCGATCACCGACGCTCTGTGCCGCGAAGCGATTCCGCGCGCAGCCCAGGCGCTGCCGCGCGCCTATGGCGACGGCCAGGATAGCCGCGCCCGTGAGGATCTTTCCCTCGCCAGCCTGTTCAGTGGATTGGCTTTGGCAAACGCCGGCCTGGGTGCCGTTCATGGTTTCGCATCGGTGATCGGCGGACTGGTATCAGCAGCTCACGGAGCGATCTGCGCCCGCCTCTTGTCGCCGGTGATGGCGGCGAACTATCGTGCGCTGCAGGAAAGAGATGCAGAATCGCCCATTCTCACCCGTTTCGATGAAGTGGCCCGGCTGGTGACTGGAGCAGCGTTGGCGCGCGCCGCAGATGGAATTGCCTGGCTGGCGGATTTATGCACAGCGTTGGCCATCCCGCGCCTGTCTGACGTCGGACTGACCAGGGGGGATTTCCCCTGGGTGGTGGAACACACCCAATCCGCCAGCAGTACAAAGGCCAACCCGATCCGCCTGACGACAGAAGAGTTGATGGAAATCCTGGAAGCCGCTTATTGATCGTATCGTCGTTTCAGCGGTGTAGTGAAACCCTGCCTTTCTAAATCATCCAGGCGGACGGGCTTACCAATGCTCCCAATGGACGACTTCGTCGAAGGGACGGCGGCCGCTTCTGGCGGGAGGGCGCGCTTCGACGTCTTGCGGCAGAGGGTAACCGAAGGAGATCGCGATCCGCAGGGTTAGTTCCGTGGGGAAACCCAACAGTTCGCGGGCTTTATCGGGCTCATAAATGGTGGCCAGACAGGAGGCCACTCCCAGTTCCCAGGCGGCTAGCTGCATATAGGCAGCCGCCTGTCCGGTGTCAAACATGATGCTGAAGCGCTGTTCCCATGGGGGCGTCACAATGGCGATGCCCGCGGCTGCGCCGGCCAAATGGCCGGCATACGTACCCAAGCGGGAGAGAGCTTCCAACCTCTCACGCTCGCGCACGACGATGAAGTGCCAGGGTTGCATGTTCTTGGCGGATTGCGCCCGCCGGCCTGCGTTCAGAATGGCCTTGAGAACATCCTCAGGGAGTGGGTCAGGGCGAAATACACGCACCGCGCGTTTGGTGCGGATGGCTTGAGCGACCTCCATAGTGTTTACACCTCGAATTTAATCCGATTTCAGAGAAATATACGACGGCAGCCCTCCGGCAGGCTCGGCATTGTATACGCCGTTCAAAATGGCGCGGGAGAGGGCTTCAGCCGCGAAGGCGCCCACAATGTTGACGTCGGTTCTCACTTCGCCGGTGGCCATGACGAAGAGCGTGTCGCCGTCCAGCAAGGTGTGCGCCGGCCGCACCGTACGAGCCATTCCGTCCTGGGCCATCATGGCCACTTCGTTGGCCTCATCCTTGCTCAGTCGGGCGTTCGTGGCCACCACCCCAATACAGGTATTTTGCCTTGATGCAAAGGTCATGATGGTGCGGCCAGCCAGTGAACGCATCACATGAAGGGTGTCTGCAAAGAAACCGGCCTCTCCGATGCGCAGCGGCCCGCGTTGGATCGTGCGGGCGCCGGCGATGATCTTTCCATTTTGCGGATCGATCACATCCCCAAGGACATTCACCGCGACGATAGCGCCAATGATGACCCCGCCGCCGGCGTCGACGCTGGCCGTCCCAAGGCCAGATTTCATCGCCTGACCCGCACCGAGAATCTTGCCCACCGTCGCGCCCGTTCCTGCTCCCACGTTTCCCTGGGCAACTGGCCCGTCTGTGGCGTTGAGACAGGCCTGATAGCCCATGGCGGCGTCCGGGCGCACCTTGCTTGAGCCGATTGCCAGGTCGAATAATATGGACGAAGCCACGATGGGAACGCGAGCCACGCCGGTGTCGAAACCGATGCCCCTTTCCTCCAGGTAGCGCATTGCCCCGGTGGCGGCATCCAGGCCGAAAGCCGAGCCGCCCGAGAGCATCACCGCGTGGATTTTATCCACCAGGTGCATGGGACGCAGGGCGTCCGTCTCGCGCGTGCCGGGGGCGCCCCCGCGTTGATCCACACCCCCCACGGCGCCGGCCTCACACAATACCACAGTGCAGCCGGTGAGGGCTTCGAAGTCTTGTGCGTGTCCCACACGGATGCCGGGAACGTCCGTGATGGCATCTGTTAATTTTTTGGCCATAAAACCTCCTGGGCAGGGATGTATTATAACGGCTTATCAAATAGTAGATCGTAGCCAAAGCCAAAATAGGGGCAGGCGGAGGCGGCGCCAGATGCGCCATGCCCTCCAGGTTTCCGAGCGGCCTGGATGATGGGGACTGTAGACAGTCTGAGCATACAATCGCACCAGATAAGTGATGGCATCTCCGTGCCGCAACCAGAAAGCCGGCCGCTGCTCAAGAACAGCAGCGAATCGGTCGGCAAACTCGAAGGGCGTCATGCTGGGCTGCATGGGGATTTGGAAACGCCGACCCAGCCGCCGCAAACCGCGGTAGACCGACGCCAGCGTCTCCCCGGCAGGAGAGCGGCGGAGACGCATCTCTTCGACGGCAAGCCACAGGAAAGCCGTGAAGGCAGCCAGAGCGAGAAGCGTTAGACCGGCAGGGAGCAGCCTGCCTGTGAGCCGATGGACAAGATCCGCCGAGGGGCTAACATTCGATAGGCCTCCGTACGGTTGGTCAGCGATGGCTTCCATGGCGGCTGTGGATTCACTAGCCTGGTAATCACTGGCGGGCCGGCCAGCGGTCGGCTCGAATGGCATCCACCCGTAGGTTGGGAAATAAATTTCAGCCCAGGAATGGGCATCCGCCTGTGTTACCATGTACTGGCCATCGCGAGAGTCGTAAGTCCCGCTGGCATATCCACTGGCCAAACGCGCAGGGATGCCCACCGAACGGGCGAGGACCACCATGGCGGTGGCGTAGTAATCGCAATAACCTTTCTTCAGGTCGAACAGGAAATAATCGACTACATCCCGGCCTCCCGGTGGAGCGGGCAGATTCAATGTGTAGGGATATTTGCGCAGGTAGTCTTCCAGAGCTTTGGCCTGGTCATAGGCTGTGGGATAGATGGCGGTGAGATCGCGGGCCAGAGTGCGCACTCGGGCAGGGAGAGCTTCAGGGAGCTGCAGATAGCGGCTGCGCACCCATGCTGGATAATCTGTTCCCGCCTGGCGCAGGGCTTGCGCGCTCACCTGAGGGGAGAAGGCGGTCAGGTGATACGATCTGGCGGTGAGACTGGCCGCAAAGAAGTCGTCCGGATTTCTCCAGGCGACATTTATTGCCTCGCTCACGGATTTTATCGGGCCGGGCGAGTAAACAAAGGCAGGGGTTCCTGGAGCCAGGACGATATCGAGGTCCAGCGAGCGGTAACTGGTGATGTTTTGTGGCCCTATTTCCTGGCCGGCGGCATAGGCGCGTATTTCGAATCCGCTGCTGGACCAGCCACGGCCAGTGTAGATGTCATAAGCGACTTCGCGCCAGTAGTAATGCGGCGCCGGGTGATCGCGCGCCAGCGAAGCATCGTTGGTGCGGATGGACATGGCCGGCTGGCGGGTCAATTCCGCCCCCGATCCGATCAGATGCTCGCGCGGCAGGCCGGGCGCTCGAAGGGGCGTGAAAGCATCACCCATAGAGGGCTTTAATTCCAGTCCAAGGGAATGCGCGACAGTCTGCCCCCTGCCGCTGGTGTCCTGCGTCAGGCGCTGGAAGCTCTGGGTGATGTCGTGAATCGAGATGGACGGCGCGAGCAGAGCGGCCGCGATCAGCAAGAATAATAGAGGGACTGCGGTCACGGTCAGATCTGTTCGAATTTCAGTCGAATAATCGATGCCCTGACGTTCCCAGACCCGTTCGCGGCGCACCTGCCCGTCCCACACACTGGCGGCCAACAGGGCGCTCACGAAGATCAGCAGGGGAAGGCTCTCAGTATGGGTGACCCCGAGCGTACCAGCCAGCACAATCAGCGCTGGAGTGAGTGAAGTCAGCGCGCATCTGCCGCGTGCCGCCGCCCAGGCAGCCCAGAAACAGACCAGCCACACCAGCCATCCCCAGACAAGCGCGATCGCCAGCGCATCCTGAGCCGGCCTGCCGTGTATGAGCGCTGTCAGCCAGGATACCATCCGTCCGGCTACCGTCAGGCTGGCGCTACCAAGAGCAGATAGGTTAAATGAGAATGACCGGAGGCCTAGCGGCTGCCATGGATCGCGAATGACCATTGAGGTGGTTACCTCAGCGGCTGAGAACCCTGCCGCGATCAGCGGTTTGAGAAGCTGGCCGGGAGCCAAAATCAGGTATATGATCCCAAGCAGGAATCCGGCCGATAAGCTGCCCCAATCTCTCCAATGGGCGAAGGAAAGCAACCAGCCGCTCGCCATGGCGGTGAATGCGACGGAAAGGGCCAGAGGCAGGTCTAAGCCCTGGACGGCCGCTGATAGCCCGACGGCCGTACTCACGATCGCTGCCAGCAAGAGCGCAAATGTCCCCGTGGATGGTGAGAGGAAATGGCGCGCCGTGATTCGCATCACACCAGCGATCTCCAGTTCATGTCACCCGGCTGGCGGATAGGGATGGCTCGACCGGTTGGCGTGACGCGCCACTCCCAGGCGTTCGTCTTCGCCGATGTTCTGACGGCAGTAAATAATTCTGGCGTGATGGAATAATGGGCGATACCCAGGCTGGCCAACAGATTCCGTAGATGGCCAGAGTCGGCAGAGTCGAAGCCGATCCCATTCTCGACGGTCAGAACGGTCGGAGCCATGCCGCGCCGGGCAAGCGACGTCAGCTCTGTCAACCACTCACCCTTCAGGTCGGCGGTGACGAGCACCAGGCTTGCCTGCCGGCCCAGCGAGGGGCTAAAAGCCTTGAGCAGGAGATGAAGAGGCGTGCTGCCCGGCTCGATGGCCGCCAGGGCGCGCAGCACCCGCCAGCGCTGGGCTTCCCCAGCTTCCGGGTGCAGCCACAGGAAAGGCTCCCCGCTGGCCACCAGACCGACCGAGCGCCCCGATTGCAGCCCACGCACTGCCAGCGAGGCTGCCAGGGTCACCCCCATTTCTTCGCTAGAATTTTCTTCGCGGCCGGATTGCACCCGACGGTCGAGATCCAGAATGACCCACCAATCGCCGGTGGGCGTGTGATCGAAGGTCTTGACACTCCATTTATCGCGCCTTGCCAGGGTTGGCCAATGGATCCAGCGCAGGCTATCGCCTGGCAGGTAATCGCGCACGCTGGCGGCATTGATCGACAGCTCGATGGCATGGGTGCCGGGGCGGCCCTCGCCGCTGCGCCCGCCAGGTGCGACTTCGATCGAAGGCAGCGGCAGCACCGCCGGCGTCACCAGCAGGGTAGCTGTGGCGTCGTCATGGATCGTGACGGAGAAGATGCCGAAAGGGTCGCCGGTGTGGATCGTGGTCGGTCCAAGATTGAACACACCCCTTCGAGTGCAGGTGCGGCTGGCGAGCCATTCATTGTGTGAGTTTCCACCCACGCCTGTAGCGCGGCTGAGCGGCTCGCCCGGGAGCGTCGATTCGTCCACTATCTCTACCCACACCGCTGGCCACCAACCCCGGTTCTCCAGGTCGAAGCGTTCCTCCAGCAGATCCCCAACCTGCGCCCATCCATACCGCACCGCACGGGACAGGCGAAGAGAGCCTGCCAGGCTGCGCGACCAGAGATAGGCAATGATAAAAGCTCCGCCCATGCTTGCCAACAGGATCATCCAACCCCGGTAAGGAAAAATCACCTGGAGAATAAAGGCCAGCACAAGCAGCGCCAGCCAGAGACGGTTTGATAGGCGGAGGCTCGCCGGTTTGGACGGATTCATGGGTGACCCGTGTCTCTTTGCAGGCCATGGAGGGCGCGCGCAATTTTGTTCACGGCCTGCCGCATCAGGCTGGCCTCTGTCGGGCGAATGTCATGGAGACTGTAGCGTGCCTCGTAGAATGCGCTGGTGAGCATTTGGATGGTGTGTTCTTCGGCTGGCAAGCGGGCGCACAGCGTGCCGGCGTATTCGTCCGGCGTTTGCGACGAGCGCCGTGCCATGCCGAGCTTGGCGTTGCGCCTGATCATGTCCAGGTAGCAGGCGATCACCTGATCGCGGGGCTGACGGGGAACAGGTGTGCGGGGAAGTTGAGGTGCAGCACGCCGATATCTCTGCAGGCGGGCGCGCAGATGTTGCATCCCGGTGCTGAGACCCTCCCCGATGGATGTGCGTGCGCTGCGTAGCCAGTTGATTAATCCGCGCCACGCGTCTGCCAGCCAGCCCAGCAGGGGAACGCTCCGCAAGTTGGCCCAGAATTCGCCCAGTCGGCTTAGATAAAATTTCGTGGAGAGGAAGATAATCGAGAAGAACAGGCTCCAGAACAGGATCGATTTGAGTAATTCGAAAATCGGATCGGGAAATCCATCGAATGCGGGAACAGGTGGAAGGGGAAGCTGGGGGTAACTTTGCAGCCGGGCGCGGCTGGCAAATAAGCTGGCGAGCAGATTGAAGAGAAAGAAAACCGGCACGAAAACCAGCAGCATGAGTATATTCAAGAGTATCAACAATATAGTGATGATCACGTTCAATATTCCTAGAATATTGAATGAGTAATGGGTGGGGAGAAATAGTGCAAGCCCGGCGAGCAGTACCAGGATGATCAGGCTGGAGATCACCCAACGGCGACCAATTTGCTGGCTGACCGGTATCTCTTCCAACGACCAGCGCGTGCGCAGCATAGCCAGTTGCGTTTGTGCCAGCAGAGTCAAGCCGCACGCGAAAAATAGCATCATGAAAAGCAGGTTAGCCGGTTTTGAAACCGGCGGCTGCTGGACAAGGCCCGCGTCAATGCGGGCGATTGCGGTCAACACCATCATCACCGCGCCTAATCCGAAAATCAGGCCGGTAAGCTGTCCACGCACTTGGGAACGATCAACAAAGACGTACCCAAGCCGCTCCTGTGCAATACGGTCGGGGTCTTCCTCCAAAATAGCGAGTAGCCCGGCGAAAGAGACGGTGATCAGCCATACTATCAGAGTAGCCGTGAGCGAGGCGAGGTATTCCTGGGTGAAAAAACTGGAGAAGAAGTCTTTTTGCCACAGGATGGCGTCAGCCAGGAACTGAGCCGGGCCGTGGATGAGATACAGCAGCACCTTGAGGGCGGTCAGCAGCACCACCCATTCGGTCATCAACAGGAACAGCCACTCGCGGGAGAAAGTCATGGCGCTCTGGCGGATGCGCCGGGCAATTTGTGCCTCAAGGCTGACCGTAAAACTGACCCATAACAGATACGCGCCATTCCAGTTCGGGGCAAAGCGTTCCAGGGCCAGCCAGGCCGAGCCGGCCAGACAAAGCATCATCGTGGCCACCGCCAGACCGTCCGCCAGCGCAGGTATATGTCGCGACCAATCGCTCAAAGGCGGTTTGGCGCGCGCCTTGCGTTCATCTCCGCCACGCATCCAGATCGCTTTCATCGCGAATTAAAAAGGCAGGCACGCCGAAGCGTTCCAGCCTGCGGCGCGTTGTAGAGAAACCCGGCACGGCCCCGAATAACAATAAAATGGGGATCAAGCCGCGGCGCTGCATTTTGAATATCTCTTCTACCAGGTCGCCATTGGCCTGAGTGGTCAACATGACCACCGTGGTGCCCCAATTCAAGCGTGGAGTGGTGCGCTGAATGAGTTCCACAAAGGTCATGCTGGTGCCGGTTTGGACGCGGGCGAGCACTTCGAGGATATGCATCATGTGGCCGCGTCCCCTCTTGGGAGCGATGGGTGGAAAGACCGCCCCTTCTGCTGTTGGATCGATTCCATTGGTCGCCAGACCCACCGCCTGCTTCTTCATTTTTACCCAATTTGTCAGGGAAGCCGCCGCTACGATGGCCAGCTCGCTGGCTGGATGGCGCCAGCGCAAGTCGTACTCGTCGCGGTTGAGATTCAGGAAGAGCATGACCTGCAAAGCCAGAGAAGACTCGAACACTTTAACCTGCAGATTTCCCACCACTGCGCTGGCTTTCCAATCCACCCGCCTGAGGGAGTCGCCGCTCACGTAGTCGCGTTTGCTCAGCGGGCGCGCCGGGTCTTCGAACATCGCTGCAGTATGCTTGAGCGTCCCATGGGGGAACCGCGACGACAGCGGCGCGGTGACCAGTGGGATGATCTTCGGATAGACGATCAACTGGTTCGCCGGTATGTATGCTTTGACCTCGCCTGCCAGGCCGAGGAAATCACCTGATTTCACTTCCAACGGACCGATCGAATAAAGGCCTCGTTTACGAGCATGCAGAAGATAGCGTTCCCGCACTTGGGCATGCCCTCCAAGGCTGAGAACCCGCCGGAAATAATTAGGTGTGGCCAGCTCGGATGGCAAACTTTCATGCACCTGCAGCCAAAGAAGAGGAAGGATGCTTCGGTTGCGCATCTCCAGCTCGACCGGCACCACTTCGCCTAGAAAGGCTCGCTCAGGCAACTGACGACGAAATGCGAGAGAGGCCATCGCCCGGTGGGTCCACAGGCGACCCACCAGATAGGCTCCCGCCAGGAGATAAAGGATGGTGAGCAGGGCTTCTTCTCGGAGGAGGACCGCCACCACCAGGAGCAGGATCAAGAAGGGCAGGAATTCAGCCACGCATTTCTCTCAATCGGGCGGTTTGCTCAGCTCCAGAGGCACCGTTTCGATAACATCTCGGACGATGGAGGCGGCCGTCTTTCCGCGCAGTTCCGCTTCAGGACGGACGATCAACCGGTGGGCGATGACCGCCTGAGCCAGGGTCTTGATATCATCGGGTAGAATATGGTCGCGCCCACGCAGCGCGGCCAGCGCCTGCGAGGTCTTGAACAAAGCCAGGCTGGCGCGCGGACTGCCACCCAGAGCAAGATCGGGGTGATTTCGTGTAGCCGTAATAATCTTTAGTATGTATTCTTGCAGGCTTGCATCGACGAACACATCCCATACCTGGCGTTGGAAACGCTGTATCTCCGCGCCATCTACGACCTGCCCAATCTGGGTGATAGGATGCTCGCGTCGAAGATTGACCAGCATCTGGCGCTCATCCGCAAAGCTCGGGTAGCCTACCGAGATTCGTAGCAAGAAGCGGTCGAGCTGCGCTTCGGGAAGGGGAAATGTCCCCTCGAATTCAATCGGATTTTGAGTGGCCATGACCAGGAACGGCCGCGGCAGCGGCCGGCTGATTCCATCTACGCTGACTTGCTGTTCCTGCATGGCCTCCAGCAGCGCCGATTGCGTGCGGGGAGTGGCCCGGTTGATCTCGTCAGCCAGCAGGATATTGACAAACACCGGTCCTGGCCGAAAGTCGAACTGGCCGGTTTGCTGGTTGAAGACCGATACCCCGGTAATGTCGTTCGGCAGCAGGTCGGGCGTGCATTGAAGCCGTTTGAAAGCCAGCCCCAAACTGATCGCCATGGCCCTGGCCAGCATGGTTTTGCCCACCCCGGGCACGTCCTCGATCAGCACGTGACCTTCGCACAGCATGGCTACCATCAGCATCTCGATGGCCTCGCGCTTTCCAATGATCACGCGCTCTATATTTTCACGCACGCGGGAGTAGAAATCCAATAAATCGCCCAAGCCGGCCCCCGATCATTCCATCTATCGCCTGTTTCTATTATATACATATGCTAAGATAGAGCTGTGAAGGATTTTTTGCCATCCCTTACTCAAACGTTGGGGAACGAGTCCGAGGCGCGCAGGGTTGCGAATGTCCTCCAGGCTGCCCTGGCCGCTGCCGATCCCTCTGAGGCGGTGAAGCGCTTTCTGCGTCTACAGGGCGACCGCCTGTCCGCGGGAGGCCAGATCTATGCATTGAACCAGATTCGACGCGTCTTGGTGGCGGGTATGGGAAAGGCCAGTCAGCGGATGGCCGCTGCGTTGGTGGAAATCCTGGGCGAGCGCATCGATGGCGGCGTGGTCGTTACGAAATCCGTGGAAGCCGGGATCGCTTTGCCGTCAAGGATTAAAATCGTTTCTGGCGCGCATCCTGTGCCTGACGAGCGCAGCCTGGATGCAGCCCGCCGTTTATCGAATCTGCTCGACGGCGCCAGCGCGGATGACCTGGTAATTTTCCTGATTTCAGGAGGCGGTTCCTCCTTGGTGACCCAGCCTGTGGAGGGTGTGAGCCTACAAGCCCTACAAACGCTGACGCAAAGTCTGCTGGCTTGCGGCGCTGATATCGAGGAGATTAACGTCCTCCGGCGCCACCTCGATCTGGTGAAAGGCGGCGGGCTGCTGCGGCTGGCCTGGCCTGCCAGAGTGCTTTCTTTGATTCTCTCGGATGTGGTAGGCGGCTCCCTGCGAACCATCGCCTCAGGGCCGACCTGTGAAGATCCGTCCACTTATTCGGAGGCGCTTGCCATCTTGCAGCGCTATGATTTAATCCAAAAAGCACCGCCTGAAGTAATTTCGGCCTTGAGGCGCGGGCAGTCCGGTGAATTGGTCGAGACGGTCAAGCCTGGCGATCCGTTATTGAAACGTGCCCATAACGTCCTGGTGGGTAGCATCCATCAGGCAGCCATCGCCGCGTGCGACCAGGCCAAAAACGAGGGCTTTAACAGTCTGGTTTTGACCACCTGCCTGGAAGGTGAGGCCAGGCAGGCCGGTCGCTTCCTGGCGTCCATTCTGCGTCAGATGGCCAAAGAAGGTCAACCTCTGTCGCGTCCAGCCTGCGTCATCGCAGGGGGAGAGACTACGGTATCGCTGCGCGGGAATGGCCTGGGAGGCCGCAACCAGGAGCTGGCCCTCGGCGCGGTGAAGGCCATCGCCAGCCTGCCGGCTGTGGCTCTGGTTTCTCTGGCAACCGATGGGGAGGACGGGCCGACCGATGCGGCCGGAGCCATCGTGACGGGAGAAACATATCAACGTGCTCGCAACCTTGATCTGGATGTGGATGAATACCTACGGCAAAATAATGCGTATCGTTTCTTTGAACAGGCCGGCGGCCTGCTGAAAACCGGCCCGACCGGAACGAACGTGAATGATCTGGCCTTTTTATTTACTTTCAAGAAGGTAACATGATGCCAGTCCGCATAGTCTAATAACCGTAATGGTGCACCATCAGAAATCGTGATGAGATATAAAGAAAGTATTAAGGGTAAAATAATCTAATATGGTCGAAGTACTCTCTAATCCGACTGTTCCGTCGGATGCGATTGCTTTCGTGATATTTGGCGTCACCGGCGATTTGTCCCGCCGGAAGCTTTTTCCAGCCTTGTACGAGCTGAATCGCCAGCATCGCCTCCCTCCCGAATTTCATATTATCGGTTTCGCCAGACGCGATCTCAAGGATGAAGGCCTTCGCGATCTGATCAGGGAAAGCGTGCACGAGTTTGCTCGCACCCAACCTGTGGACGATCATACGCTCGCTGATTTGGTCGACGGCGCGCATTACGTGCGTTGTTCCTTCGAAGATCCTGAAGGCTATGACCGGTTGAACGCGCTTCTTGAGGAGCACGGGGTGCATAACGTATTGTTTTACCTGGCTACTCCCCCCGATGCCTATATCACCATTGTGCGGCAATTAGGGGCCCACAAGCTGGCGCGGGACAACGACGGATGGCGGCGCATCGTTATCGAAAAGCCCTACGGCACCGATCTGGCATCGGCCGAAAAGTTGGATCGCGACGTGCACACCGTCTTCCACGAGCCCCAGATTTACCGGATCGACCATTACCTGGGTAAAGACACGGTTCAAAACATCCTGGTGTTCCGCTTCGCCAACGGCATCTTTGAGCCATTATGGAACAACCATTACGTGGATCATGTACAGATTACAGTCGCTGAGAAGGTTGGCATCGGCACCCGGGCTGGCTATTATGAGACGGCCGGAGTGATTCGCGACATCTTCCAGAACCACCTGTTGCAGCTCACCGCCATGACCGCGATGGAGGCGCCGGTGGCCTTCAACGCCGATGCCGTGCGCGACGAGAAAGTGAAAGTGCTGCGCGCCCTGCGTCCATTGCGCGGTCAGGCGGCTTTAGACAACACCTATCGCGCCCAATACGTCTCGGGCTTGGTGGACGGCCAGCGGGTACCGGGATACAAAGACGAACCAGGCGTCTCTCCCACCTCGATCACCGAGACATACCTGGCGGCGCGCCTGTTTGTCGACAACTGGCGTTGGGCTGGTGTTCCTTTTTATGTTCGTTCGGGAAAGCGCCTGCCTTTCCGCCTGACCGAGATCGTCATCCAGTTTAAACAGGTGCCTCTCTCGCTGTTCGGTTGGCGCAACATGGCCGGTGAGGCCCCCAACATGCTGGTGTTAACCATTCAGCCGAATGAAGGCATCACCCTGACCTTTGGGGCGAAATCTCCGGGACCAATGAACGAGATTTCGCCGGTAAAGATGGAGTTCGATTACGCCGAAGCCTTCGGCGGCGACCCCCCCGAAGCGTACGAACGGTTGCTGATGGACTGCCTTGCGGGTGATGCCACATTGTTCACCCGCGCGGATGAGGTCAAGGCTGCCTGGGCGTTTACCACCGACATCATCCGCGCCTGGGAGGAACATCCAGTGCGCAATCTGCCGGTCTACGAGGCCGGCACCTGGGGCCCGCCCGGCGCCGACGAATTCATCCAGCAGGACCGCCGCTACTGGCGCGACCATGGGGTAGATTAGCCGCTTATAGGGGCTGTCCGCAGTTGGGGCACAATTTCGCGCCGGGGATGACAACATAGCCGCATTTTGGACAGGCGCTGGGTTGAACCTCGCCCAGCGGAGCTCCGCATGCGAGGCAGTTCGTTTCCCCCACCGGATTGGCTGTTCCACAGTACTCGCAGGTCGTGCGCCGCAAGCGTTCGGAGATCTCATGAGCCGCTCCGGCTCCGCGCGCAGTATCATCGATCACTTTCCAGACTTCATCGCGGAGCTGCAGGTTTTCGATATCCTGGGCGATGTCGTCCAGCCGTCCGATCAGCATAAAGGGATTGCGCATTGCGAACAGAGCGGTAATGCCCAGGTTGGCGGCTACTCCCAGCCAGGCCTGATTCCCAACCTGCACAGCTACGCCATCCTCGATGGATTGCAGGATTACGCTCAAAGCCGTCTGACCCCCCGCCATTGGCCGTCTGGCGGTGCTGATCTGAACCGCAACTTTCTCGCCGCTGCCCACTTGCTGCACCTGCAGATTCCCGCGATTGAAATGGGCCATCAGGCTGCGAGCCAGATCGTCTGGCGTGATGTTGCCGTGGTATGTGCGCTGCTCCATGGCATGGATTATAATCTGGAACCATGAAAACAAAGCCGGAAACGGATGCGAAACGCGTGAGGAAATTCCGCCCCGCCGCAATGATTATTGCCATCGTCTTGATGACAACGGCGGTTTCTGTCCGCGCTCTTCCAGCACTGGCCCAGCAGGCCACCCCTCCGCCTTTGCCAACCGTGACAGGAACACCCAGCGGTCCAATCGGTACGGTGGTACTGTCAGAGCCTGAGGTCAATGTGCGTGCCTATCCGGATTCGAATTCGGCCAAGATCGGCGTCCTGCTCCCTGGCCAGCAGGTGGTTTTGAAGGGCCGTTCGCCCGGCGGTAGCTGGCTGTTGATCGACTACCCCGGCGTCCCCGGCGGAGTGGGCTGGGTATGGTCAGCACTCATCGTGCTGCCGCCCGGAACGTTGCCGATCGTCGAACCACCACCGACCCCTACGCCGCGCTACACTCCCACCATCGATCCTACCCTGGCGGCAGAATTCCTTGTAACAGCCGTTCCCACCCGCGAGCCAACCTTTACACCCCCACCGCCTCTGGTGATCCCAACCCTGCCGGCCGATACAGTCGACAGCCCTGCGGGCGGCCTGCCCATGGGATTGGTGATCGTTGGTCTGGCCTCGTTAGGCGTCTTCCTGGGTTTGATATCTCTGATCCGGGGAAGATGAAGCCAAGCGCAGCCCTACGAGATGGCTTGGGCAAAAAAATGGCTCAATCCATGCAGGCACTCGATGCTCAGCTTATGGCCTACCTGGCTCTCGCAATAGGTCACCTGCGCGCCGAACCGCTCAAGCGCAGCGACCATGCGCCGCGCCTGCTCCACAGGCACCGTTTCGTCTAGAGTGCCATGGGCCACATAGAACGGCAGCCCTTCCAGACGGCGGTCGGGGGGATACGATTCGATCCCGGAGGGCATAAAGCCGGAGAGGACCGCAGCACGTTCGATGTGTTGTGGGTAGAGCAGGGCCAACGCCAGTGACATGGCTGCGCCCTGACTGAACCCCAGCAGGCGGATGCGCGAGTTTCCTATGGTATGCTCAGAAATCCAGTCGTCGACAAGCGCGATGAGGGCCTGCGCCGGTTGCCGAAAGTCTTCGATGGTCGGCCAGAAGCCATCCCGGTGAGGCACCCATCCGTAGCCGCCATCCGGCGCGCTGACCGGGCCGCGTGGCGCGATCACCCAGCCGTCATGCGGCAGGTGGCTGGCGAAGATCCACATCACGTTTTCGTCACCGCTCCAGCCATGGATCATGAGCGTTAATCGCGGTGTGTTATTCCCGGCAGGCGGGCGCACCTTGAGTTTCCAATCGTGAAACTCGAGCTGAGAGACCTCATTTGCGGAGAGCACGTTTCACCATCCGGTCCACCAGCCACATTGTGATGGTGATGATCACCACCGGCGATAATCCGGCGACAATGCACATCAGACCCAGAGTGGCGGCGTCTTTTCCGTAAATAAGATAGATCAGTCCATCTCCGACCAGGAAGATGAGCACCAGAGCGCCGATAAAAAGGCGGAGGTTTGTTTGGCGAGCATAATCGCGCAGGTCACGGCTCATCGATATCTGCTTCCTGTGGATCGCCGAGCGCGTGCGAGACAGGCGCTACAAGCGAGACCGGGTTCGCCTGCGGAGTGAACGAGCGCCGCAGCCGTCGTCCGATGCGATTCGACCAGGACAGACTGGCGCGAATATCGGGCAGGGCCTTTCGTGCAGCCTCCTCGCCGGCCGCAACCACCTGATGAACATCCACGCGGTCCAGCCAGCCGACCATGGCGACATCCGGACGGATCAGCACTTCGGGACGTTCGATCTGCAAGCGCAGCTCGGACAGCAGGCGGGAGGAATATTCCACCGATTGAACGAACAGATTGAAGGCGCGCGCCAGCCTTAGGCGCGAGAACCGCTCGACAATTGGCGGCGGACCTGGGATATGGATGGGCAGTTTGTAGAATGGCGGCAATTCAGCCCATTTTTCGGGCGGAGCATTCAGAGACACGGCCACCACCGGCAGCGTCGGGGCCAGCCAGCGGCTGATGCTGACCGGCACAGGATCCAGCACGCCGCCGTCCATCAGCGTAATGTTGCCAATGGTTACCGGAGGAAACACGCCTGGCACTGCGGCGGTTGCCAGCACTGCGTCCACTAGGTTGCCGTTGTGGACAATGATTTCCTGACCGCTGCGTGCATCCACTGCAGTGACGGCTAGAGGGACGCTCAGGTCGGCAAAGGTTCGTTCGCCCAGCAGTTCCGCCAGCAGCCGGGTGAGACCGGCCAGCCCCAGGATAGACGGTCCGTCGTTGGGCCGTCGGCCGAACATTTTGGTCTGATCGATGTTGCTTAAGATATCTTCGATCTCATCGGGTCGGTAACCGGCGGCATAAACCGCTCCGATTAACCCGCCCGCGGAGGTGCCGGCGATCGCGCCAATCCGGAAGCCTTCCCGCTCCAAAACTTTCAATACGCCGATGTGCGCCAGGCCTTTCATGCCCCCGCCGCCCAGAGCCAGCGCAATTTCACCCGCAGGATGGTTGCCGCGTTTGTGATGGTCTTCCATAGCCATACATAAGATTATACTCCGGCGCGATTGGAATGATCGGCGGCCATGCGTCATAAAGCAGTTATGTTACAATCGTTTCCGTGAGCGAAAAGGTAGTGGCGACCAACCGAAAGGCGCATTTCGAGTATTTCCTGCTCGAGCGTTACGAGGCGGGCATCGCCCTGCAGGGTAGTGAAATCAAATCGGTGCGCGCCGGACAAATCAGCCTGGCCGAATCGTATGTGCAGGTGGACGGCAACGAGGCCTGGCTGATCAACGCTCACATCGCCCCCTATGATCCGGCCAGCCGTTTCAATCATGACCCCCGACGCCCGCGTCGGCTTTTGCTGCACCGCAAGCAGATTCGCGAATTGTGGGACGCCGTGCGCCAGAAGGGCGTCACCATCGTCCCGGTGCGCGTGTATTTGAAAAGGGGTCGCGCCAAATTGGAAATCGCTGTCGCCAGGGGCAAAAAGCTGTATGACAAACGCGCCGAGATAGCCAAACGTGACGCAGTCCGTGAGGCCGAGCGAGAGCTTCATCGCCGCGAATGAGGCGCTCACCCATGACAAGGGCTGAGTTATGCTTCCCAACAATTTCGTCGCCCTGGCGGTAACCCTGGTGCTGTCGGTCATCTGGCTGCGCATGATGGACTTTATCGCCCAGCGCGGCTGGGTGAGTGGTCGGCTTAGCCGCAAGATCATCCACATCGGAACCGGGCCTCTCTTCGTCCTTTGCTGGCTGCTGTTTAAAGAAGCACCAACAGCCCGCTACCTAGCAGCCCTGGTGCCGCTCTTGATCACGGTACAATTTGTGCTGGTAGGCAGCGGTGTGATCCGCGACCCGGCGGCCGTAGAAGCCATGTCTCGAAGCGGTGATCGGCGCGAGATCTTGCGCGGGCCGTTGTATTACGGCATCGCTTTCGTGGCGTTGACCATCCTGTTTTGGAGGGACACCCCCACCGGGATCATTGCGCTGATGCTGCTTTGCGGCGGCGACGGGCTGGCTGATCTGGTCGGGCGGAAACTTGCCAGCCCATGCCTGCCCTGGTCGCCCAGAAAAAGCTGGGCGGGTACGGCCGCAGTTTTCCTGGGTGGGCTGATTTTGTCGGCTGCGCTCGTCGCTATCTTCGGCGCGGCAGGTTATTTCGACCGCCCGTTCATAAGTGATCTGCCCGGCCTGGCGGTGCTGGCCTTCGTCGGCGCATTGGTCGAATCGCTGCCCATTCGCGACGTGGACAATCTGACCGTGCCGTTGGCTGCGGCCATTCTCGGTTATCTCATTTTCTAATTTGCGAGGGAAAATGATCGAACTGGACGGGAGCCATCTCACCATCGGCGACCTGGAGGCGGTGGCCAGGCATGGCGAGCAAGTCGCCTTGAGTCATTCCGCCCGGGAAGCGGTGGACCGCGCCCATCGTTGGACGCTCTCGATGGTCGATAACTCGAAGCCGGTGTATGGCATCAACACTGGCTTCGGTATTTTTTCGGACCAGCGCATCGACGCGAAGGACGCCGCCACGCTTAGCCGCAACCTGATCCTCAGCCATGCAGTCTGCACCGGCCCGGCGCTGCCGCGCGACGTTGTGCGCGCCGCCATGCTAGTGCGGGCCAACGCCCTGGCGAAGGGTCATTCAGGCGTCCGCGTCGAGCTGATCCAAACGTTGTTGGAGATGCTGAACCGCGGCGTCACTCCAGTGATCCCCTCGCAAGGCTCGCTGGGATCATCGGGCGATCTGGGTCCCCTCTCGCACCTGGCATTGGTCTTCACCACAGACGATGCGGATCGTGAGGAAGAATCGGGTCAGGCTGAACTGAATGGCGCGGTCATGAGCGGAAAGGCCGCCATGGCTGCCGCCAGGCTGGAGCGTATCCGCCTGGGCGCCAAGGAGGGCCTGGCGTTGAACAACGGCGCCACGTTTTCTGCGGCCATCACAGCTCTGGCGGTCTACGACGCCTGGAACTTGTTGGACACGGCCGATGTCGCCCTGTCGATGAGCCTGGAAGCATTGCTCGGCTCCTCGCTCGCCTTCGACCCGCGTCTGAATGAGGCGCGCGGGCACCCCGGCCAATTGGCGGTGGCCGAAAATGTCCGCCGTCTGACACGCAACAGCCGGCTGCTGGATTCGACCGGGCGCGTCCAGGACGCCTATTCACTGCGCTGCGCTCCTCAGGTGCACGGAGCTGCGCGCGACACGCTCGATTTCGTCGCGAAAATGATCGAGCGCGAAATCAACGCGGCGACCGATAATCCGCTGCTGTTCGAATCCGGTGTGGCGCTCTCGGGTGGGAATTTCCATGGCGAGCCGGTAGGCATGGCGGCCGATTTTCTGGGCATCGCTCTGGCTGAATTGGCAGCCATTTCCGAGCGACGCATCTTCCGCCTGGTGGACGGGCGGTTGAACGGCGGGCTTCCGCCCATGCTGGTGGATACGCCCGAAGCAGCCGGGCTGAATTCGGGGCTGATGATGCCCCAGTACACCGCCGCCTCCCTCGTGCTCGAAAATCAGACTTTGGCCCACCCGGACTCGGTTCATTCCCTGCCCACCTCTGGCGAGCAGGAAGATCACAACGCCAATGCGATGACGGCGGCCTTGCACGCCCGTCAGATCACGGATAACACCGCCCACGTCCTGGCCATCGAGGTATATACCGCCGCGCGTGCGCTGGACCTGCGTTTGCGGCAGTTGCCCGGCGCACTGCCTGGCTTGGGAGCCTCCGCAGCTTATCATCGGGTTCGTTCTACCATCCCTTACCGCGCTGGCGACAGTTTGTGGGGACCCGAGATTGAGAAGGTTTATTCATTGATTGTCAGCGGAGAACTGGCAAAGACGGTTTGGCAGGCCGTAGAAAACCACAATTGACATTTCTAATCATTGAGATTATCTTTATCGCCATGTCGGCGAGGAATTCGATTAGCAGACGCGATTTTTTGAAGTTGGCAGCGGTCGGCCTGGGTGCGGCGGTTTTGCGTCCGGCGATCGACGTGCTCGCCCAGCAGCCCTCCTTTCCGGACTCCGAACGGTTGGGACGCGTGTGCGTCGGGAAAATCGACCTGCGCACCAGGCCTTCGGCAGATGCCCCCTCTGCAGGGGTGCTGTACGAGGACGCCGTCGTGCCCTGGCTGCGCGAGGTGGTCGGAGAAACGCCGCTGGGCCGCGTCAACCGGCGGTGGGTCGAGACGGACAAAGGCTATCTGTATGCCCCAAACGTGCAGCCGGTAGAAAACCATCCCAACCAGCCTCTGAAAGAGCTCCCCGATACCAGCCTTGGCAAAGGCATGTGGGCCGAGGTGACCGTCCCGTATGTCGATGTCTACCTGGACAATCCGCCAGCGCGCTCACCCTGGTTGAAGAACAGCCCCATGCCGCGCCTTTATTACAGTCAGATACTTTGGATCGATCAGATCACCACTAACAGCCGCGGTCAGGTGCTTTACCGGGTCAACGAACGCTTCGGTCTGGGCGACATCCTCTGGGCAGCGGCGGAAGCCTTCCGCCCAATCACAGCCGATGAGATGACCCCTATCAGCCCTGATGTGGAGAACAAGACGGTTGTGGTGGATGTCACCCATCAGACCATGTCTTGCTATGAAGGCAACAGCGAAGTGTACTATTGTTTGATTTCCTCGGGCGGCAAATGGGATGCAGAAGGCAATGAAGTGGAGAAGTGGTCCACTCCGGTCGGGCCGCACCCCATCTGGCGCAAGCTTGTCTCGATCCACATGATCGGCGGGACGACGGGCGGCGGCTATGATCTGCCGGGCATCGCCTGGACCTCGCTCTTCTCCGGGGAAGGGGTGGCCATTCACTCGACCTTCTGGCATAACGATTTCGGCGTACCGCGTTCACACGGCTGCGTAAATGCCCGCCCCGAAGATGCAAAATTTGTCTTTCGCTGGACACTGCCGCAGGTGCCCTACGATCCGGGCGATGTGACCGTCAGCATGCCCGGCGGCACCAAGGTTTTGGTGGTGGAGTGATGAAGAATTTCGCCCTAATTTGCATCCAATGGAATAGAGGGACTATCGCATGAATGTAACCATGGGGCTGGCCTTCCTGGCTGGATTGGCATCTTTTCTTTCGCCGTGCGTCTTTTCGCTGGTGCCTGCTTACATTGGGTATTTGAGCGGACGCTCGGTAGCCATCACGAACGTGGAAGCCCAGACTCAATCACAGCGCTGGGTTACCTTTGGCCATGGTCTGGCTTTTGTGCTGGGTTTTTCGGCTGTGTTCATCACTCTCGGTGTGGCTGCTTCAGCGGTGGGTGGTCTGCTGTATTTTTTGCGCACCTGGCTGGCGAAGATCGGCGGGATCGTGGTGGTCCTCTTTGGCTTACACATGGTCGGCATTCTGCGTATACCATTCCTGGAATACGATCTGCGCCCCCAATCCACCGCCGACCAACAGCGCAGCTTTGTCTCTTCGGCCTTGCTGGGGATATTTTTCTCGGCTGGCTGGTCTCCGTGCGTCGGGCCAGTTCTAGGCGCCATCCTGACTCTGGCGCTAAACGGCGGCTCCATCACGCGCGGCGTGCAGCTTCTGTCGGCGTATTCAGCCGGGTTGGCCATCCCGTTCCTGTTGGCGGCCGTCGGTATCGGATGGGTCAGCCTGATTCTGAGCAGGTACCGCAAAGTCATGCACTATGCCGAGATTGTGATGGGAGGCGTGTTGATTATCGTTGGTGTGATGCTGTTCCTGGGCACCTTCGAGCAGCTTTCCCGTTTCGGCTTTTTCGTCAATTTTGGGCTTTAAGTGAGGCAGCGGTTGAAAGATAAGAGCTGGCTTGTCCTGGCCGGAGGCCTGGCGACCGGGGTTGTGCTGGGGGTAGTCATCTTGTTTGGCTTTTCGGGTTTTAATGCGCGTGGAGAGGCGGCTCAGGCTCCCGGGCTGACCGCGCCGCGCGTCGGCTCGCAGGCACTTGATTTTACCCTCACAGACTTGAGTGGTGCGCAGGTCAGTTTGAACCAATTTAAAGGTCATCCGGTGTTGATCAATTTTTGGGCGACATGGTGCGGGCCATGCAAGGTCGAGATGCCGCTATTGGAAGATCGCTTCGAACGTTATGCGCCGCATTTGGTTGTGTTGGGAATCAACTACGACGAACCCAAAAACATCGTCCAAAACTACGTCGACCAGCTCGGTCTGAAGTTCACCATCTTGCTTGATCCCGGCGGGAAGGTCAATGACCAATACCTAATTCAGGGTTATCCCAGCTCGGTGTTTGTGGACAAAGATGGGATCATCCAGGCGGTGCATATCGGGCAGTTATCCGACCAGGTGTTGGATCAGTATCTGCCCGCCATCGGAGTGAAACCATGATTACTGTAACCCTGTTTATCCAATCGGATTCCCCTCAATGCGACCAGGCGGTCACTGACCTCAGCTCTCTCCAGGATAGCATCCCTCACCGGCTGGTGATCGTAGATGTAGGTAAGGATCCAGCCCTGAAGCAGGCGTATGACGGCTCGACGCCGGTAGTGGAGGTCGGTCCTTACCGCCTGGTTTCGCCCTTCACCCGCCAGGACCTCATGGCGGCGCTGGGTGCGGCGCGCGACCGGCGCGAACACCTGGAATCGGTGGGCGATAAAGGGTATCAGGCGCGCATCGAACGCGGCCATATGGTGACCTCAGCGGACCGGGTCAGCGCCTGGCTGGCTCATCACTATATCCTGTTGTTTAACGTAATGGCATTCCTTTACGTTGGTCTGCCGTTTCTGGCCCCCACTTTAATGAAAATCGGCGCAACGGGTCCGGCTCAGCTCATTTATACGATCTATAGCCCGCTTTGCCATCAGCTCGCCTACCGCTCATGGTTCTTGTTTGGCGAGCAGCCCGCCTACCCACAGGCCATCGCTAACGTACCAGGTTTGATGACCTTTGGCCAGGCCACCGGCATCAGTGAGTCGGATTACGCTGCGGCGCGCGCCTTCATCGGCAACGCGGCCATGGGCTTCAAAGTGGCCATTTGTGAGCGCGACATAGCCATTTACGGCTCCATCCTTCTGTTCGGGTTGATATTCGCTGCCACCGGTAACCGCTTGAAGCCGCTCCCTTGGTATGTTTGGATTTTAATCGGTATCCTGCCGATCGCTGTGGACGGCACCTGGCAACTGGTGAGCGAGCTTGGCCTGCCATCGTTGAGTTGGTTGCCGGTGCACGAAAGCACTCCTTTTTTGCGCACCCTGACGGGTGGATTGTTCGGCTTTACCACCGCCTGGTTTGGCTACCCGTACATCGAGGAAAATATGCTCGAAGTGCGCCGCATTTTGGCGCATAAGAAGGCGATCATCGCGCAGACCTGATGCGCAGATCGGCACGGTCAGACATGAGCTTCGTCGAGAGCGGGGCTATCCGCTACTATCGCTTTGAACTGCTGGAGGAGCTTGGCGTCATCCAGGCTATTTGGCGCTTTTCTGTTGCAAGCGGACGGCCGTGTGCATTTCGACTTGTGGGCTGCAAACCGGTTCGCCCTGGAAGAGGCGGGCGTTCGACACATCCAGGTGGCGGAACTGTGTACCGCTTGCCATACCGACGACTGGTATTCGCACCGCGGCGAGGGCGGAAAAACCGGGCGTTTCGGCGCTTTGCTGGCCTTGACAGACTGAATAGCATTCGGGGTGGAGATGGAAGCTGAGTTGGCGATTGACGTACAGGCCAATTATCGTGCGGTGCTCCGCCGGGTGGAGCGCGCCGCGGACAGAGCCGGACGAGATGCTCATTCCATCCGTGTGGTGGTGGTTACCAAACTCCAGCCGGTTGACCGTATCCGCGCGGCCATTAAGGCGGGTGCCCGTGATTTTGGCGAAAATTACGCTGAAGAGGCGCTTCCTAAGATGCAGGCCCTTGCCGGCGAGGGCATATCCTGGCACATGATCGGGCACGTGCAGAGTCGAAAGGCGCGCCTGGTGGTCGAAAACTTTGCCCTGATGCATTCATTGGACAGCCTAAAGCTGGCCGAACGCCTTGACCGCTTCGCCGCCGAATTGGGGCGGGTAATGCCGGCTTTGCTCGAGTTCAACGTGGGCGGCGAGGCCAGCAAGTTTGGCTGGGATGCCTCGAATGAGGAACGCTGGGATGAGCTGTTGCCCGAAATGGAAGCGATCCTGGCATTGAGTCATATGCGTGTGCTCGGATTGATGACGATGCCCCCGCTTTTCAGCGACCCCGAATTGACCAGGCCTTTCTTCCGCAAACTGGCCCACCTGCGAGATTTTCTGCGGAAGGCATTCCCTCACCATCCATGGGAGGAGTTGTCCATGGGCACCAGCGCCGACTTTGAGGTGGCAATCGAAGAGGGCGCCACCATGGTGCGCATCGGTGAGGCCATCCTAGGACCACGGCCGAGAGTGGCGTGAAGGCCATAAGGGTATAAAATCATACCATCGAGGAAATAGAAGTGATCATTTTAATCGCTCAAGTTGTGGATTGGCTGGCGCGCATCCTCTCCCTGATCGTGATCGTAGATGTGGTGTTGTCATATTTCATGTCCCCCTACGATTCGGTGCGCATGTTCTTCGACCGCCTGGTATACCCCCTTTTGCTGCCCATCCGCCGCGTCGTTCCCCCGCTGGGCATGATCGATTTCAGCCCCCTTGTCCTGCTGGTGCTCATTCAGGTTCTCGACTATGTGATCACCCGCCTGCTCTTTTCGATAGGATGAGGACGATGGAGCGAACATTTCACTTCCACGATGGCAAGAGGGGCGTGGCGCTGGCGGTGCGCGTCACACCCCGCGCCCGCCGCAATGAGGTCAGCGCAATCCTGGAGGATGGTACGGTGAAGATCCGCTTGACCGCGCCTCCGGTAGAGGGCAAGGCGAACGCTGCGCTGGTCCGCTTTCTGGCCGACATCCTTGAAATCCCTGAATCGAAGGTCGAGATCGTCGCAGGCCAATCGGGCAGGGATAAGCTGATCACGCTGATGGACGTGGACGGGGATACTGTTCAGGAGCGATTGCAAAAGCAGCTCCACGAAAGTTGCTAGGGCGATCGCGAATCCTGCCGAAACGACCGTTTTGAGAAATTAGACCTGATTTTGTGGCTCAGATTGAGGGTGAGGGAGTCCGCCGAGAGCCATCATCCACAGCGCATGGTAGGCCGCTTCTCGCACGACGCCCTGTTCACCATGCACCGCCTCGAGCAGCGCTTGCACGATCCGTTCCTCGGGTCTGCGGCGCAGATATTCCAACGCCGCCAGCCGCTCATCATCACATCCTTCTTTGAAGGCTTTCATCAGCAATTCGATGGCTTCATCGCCCGCCGGGATGCCTTCACCCTGTTTACTGGCAAAGGCGATCAGCCAGGGCGCCTGCCAGGGTGGCGGCAGCGGCCTCGGGATGCGCGCATCGGGCAGCTCTACATTTTCCAAAGCCTGAACGGCTGCATTTCGCACCACCCATTGACCGTCTTCGATGCGCATCTTACTGAGGATCTCGTTCGCCCAGGTCTCGTTCACTTGAATCAGGCCGAAAACTGAGGCGCGGCGGGTGAGCAGATTTTCCGAAGCGCTGGCTTTGCGCAGCAGTTCGTGGCCTTCCCCTGGAGAATACGCCAAGGCCTCGGCTGCCGAGCGGCGCAATTCCTCATCCCCATGATCGAGCATTTCATTAACAGCTTGCAGGGCCGAAGGTGTTCCCAGACTAGCCAGCGCCAGGCAGGCGGTTTGGCGCACCGAAACCACCTCGTCGGATAGCAGACCGATCAATTCATCCTCCGCTGTACCTTTCCGAATAGCGGCACAGCCAAAGGCTGCCATTTGCCGCAGCGCCGGCGATGGGCTGCTCAATAATTGCCGGAAAAGAACGCTTACCGATGGATCGGCTGATTGGACAAAAGCGGCCAGGGATTGGAAGCGGACGGCCATGGGCAGGGTTTCGTCCTGCAACACGGTGAACAACCGACGCATGACCACCCCGCGCCAACGGGCATCTGGAGCGGCGTCCCGCAGCCAGCGGGCTGCCGAAAACAGTCCCCGGTAAAACAAGGTGTCCTTTTCCTGCAACCGTAAAGAAACCGCTTCGGTGATATCGGCGCGTGCGGCAGTGAAGCGGAGGATCTCGCCAAGAATGCCCCGATCATTGTGGGATGTATAGTCTTTGCTGATGCCCGGCTCCAATGGCAGCCGGCTGGCCAGATAGCTGGCCAGGACCGGGTTGGTGAAACCGACCCGTTCGTTTGGATAAAGCGCGATCAGTCCGTTATTGGCCAGTTCAATGACCACGCGCTGAACAGTGGACTGGCGCGGCTCCGCCGGCTGTGCTTCACGGCTCGGTTGAGCGACGTCCCTGAGCGGCGCCTCTGGTCTTGCTCTCCTTTTCGCGGAGGGGTTCTGCCCTTTTTGGCCGATCTTTAGCATCGCTGCGATGGACGTCGCTGGCGAAGATCGAGAATTCTGAGCCGGCAATTGTGATCGATTCGTCTTTGCTGCAATAGGTACACCGGCGATCTCGGCCGCCAGCGCGCTTAACTGGCTTTGATGGACAAATGTCCGACCATTGAGAGCCATCTGTAAGGCCAGGCGTTCCAATGCAGGGCGGTATCTCGGATCCGGCACCACGCGGCGGATATAAGCCTCGAAAGCATCTTGGAGAGCGTTGCCGCGTATATCGCCAGCATACAGCGACCAAATCTTGAGCGTTATCTCCAGGGGCGTCGATCCCTGGTCTCCGTCCAGAAGCCACCGTTTGAGCACCATCCAATCGGCGCTCCGTCCGTCCTCGGGTGGGAGGATGCTGTCAACCATGGTGCGCTCCCACAGGGCGGCCCAACGTTCGATGAATGCGCGTCGTGTAGCCGAATCCCAGGCGGCCAGGACGATCGGAGCGAATCCGAGTTGGATCAACCCGTCCAGATAATCCGATGAACCGCAGGTGATCACCCGCAGGCCGGGATAAGCCTTGAGCAGCCGGGCAAGGAAATCGGCCGCTTCACCCAGCGCTTCCCTGGAGAGCTCATCCAGGCCATCCAGAAGGAAAACGGCGCCGCCCTGCTGGAAGATCGAGCGCAGGTAGCCGGGCACCTGCGGCCGAATCATGGCGGGGGCGTTTTCGAGGATCGCCGGGATGATCGCTCCTAATGGATCGTCTTTTTCCGGGATGGGCAGAATCAGATCATTGACGTGCAGGTGAATGGGCAGTTTCTGAGCCAATGATGCCGCCAGAGGATTGCGGCGGGCGATTAAGGAAGCCAGGTACGCCAGGGTGACGCTCTTGCCGGTTCCTGGCCGCCCAATAATGACCAGATTGCGGCCCCCTTGCAGCAACTCACCCAGGCTGAGGGTCGGGTAATGCAGTTCGGTCGGCAGCTCGGGCCATTCCGGCAGATAAGGGATCAGCAGGCTGATGACGGGATCTGAGCGGTAATCTACGCCGGGGTCAACGCGCGGAGGAGGGGCCAGGAAACGCGGGGGGATCAACACTTCGTCCAACGAGAACAGCGGTGAGGAAACGTGCATCCCCTGCGCCCGACGGAGAGTTTCCCGCCGCAGACGCTCATCCACGCTGGTCAACGATTTGAGCCGCGCCTGTTGGGCCCGTTTCCTGACGTAATCCCTGGCCAGCGGCCAGTAAGATCGCCAACGCCACACCAGCCACCAGAGCAGTGTTGCGGCGATGAAACCCAGCCAGAAAGACAGGCGGTCAACGTGTAGGTTGCTGAACAGGCCCGGCATGCTTACCCCGCGTACAGAATGCGCCCGCAATTGGGGCAGCGGAAGAGCTGAGAAGGAGAGCGCGCCCCCTGCCATTCGGCTGGGGTGAGCGTCGCGCCGCACGCCCCGCAGGTGCGATCGACTGCGTTGGCCACGGCCACGCCATGCTTTTCCCGGCGGAGGGTTTCATATAATTCCAGCTCGGCCGGCTGGATCGTCTTCATGGTGGCGGAACGCTCTGTTTCCAGGCGCTCCAGCTCGCGCTTCAGCGTCGCTTGTTCGGCGGTGAGCTGACTCTGGCGCTGTGCAGACCGGGCCTGCGCCGCGGCCAGAGCACTTTCAGCCTCCTTTTGTTGCTTTTCCAATTCCTCCACACCGATCATGCTCTCCAACTGGCGATCTTCCAACCCGCTTAGCTGCCGTCTTAGAGACGCCAGCTCATTTTGCAAGTCCTGCAGTTCCTTTGGATTCTTAACCGTGCCGGAGTACAATGTCGCTTCGCTCTGCTCGATCTTCAATTGTTTCGATTTGGTCTCCGCTTCGATCTGGCGTAGCGCCTGACGGGCCTTGTACAGGGCCAGATCGGCCGATTCTTTGCGTTCTCTGGCGGCGAGCAATTCCGCATCTTCGGCCAGGCTGCGCTCGATCTCGGCCAGACGGGCGCTCTTCTGGTCGCGCAGGCTGTCGATCTGCTGCAGGCGGTATAGATGAATGGCTGGGCTCATCATGAAGATTATAGAAGCGCTTGTAAGGAAAGGCAAGCTCCCGGGCGATGCAGAACCGTCCAATACGGTTTACAGCATTGTAAGCTGAGTCTCGATGGGTTCCATCTCAACCTGAGGCGAGTGGGGTCTTTGGGCGCTGGTTGCCGGTTTATCTGATCTCATGTATACTTTTACCGTGCCGCCCCCGATACGAAAAAGCGTGGTCTTGTCCGTCCTGGCAGCCGTCCTTGTGATGGTCACTCTTCCCTATATGATCGCGGCCAGTGCAGGGGGCAGCGAGTACGTATTTGGCGGTTTCTTGCTCAATCCATTGGATGGGAATTCGTATCTGGCCAAGATGTACCAGGGTTGGAGCGGCGCCTGGCAGTTTACCCTGCCTTTCACGGCCGATCCAGGCCAGGGGGCCTATCTTTTCCTGTTCTATTTGTTTCTGGGGCACTTGGCGCGCTGGACAGGATTGTCCCTGCTTATGGTATTTCATCTGGCCCGGGTGATCGCGGGTATCCTCCTGGTGCTGGCGTTGGCTTATTTCTTCCCACGGGTTATGCCGGAAGGCCGGCATGCCGGGTTTGCCTTTGCTCTGGCTGCCCTCGGTTCAGGCCTTGGCTGGCTGGCGGTGGCCCTGGGCGGTTTCACATCCGATTTTTGGGTGGCGGAAGCCTATCCGTTTCTCTCGTTCTACGCCAACCCCCATTTTCCGCTGGCCATGGCAATCAGCTTATGGCTCCTGGCCTCGCCTGGAGAGCCATTTACCTGGTTGAGGGCGGCCATGACTGTTGTCGCCGGGCTGCTGCTGGGGATACTGCTGCCGTTTGCGGCTGTGATCGTTGGCCTTGTTTTGGTTGCTCTCGCGATTTGGAACTGGCTGGCGATTCGCCGGCTCGAATGGCGCAGACCGTTGTTCCTGGCGTTAGGCGGCGCTGCGCCGCTGATCTACGCCCTTCTGGCCACCCGCATATCTCCCCAGCTTTCCGCATGGAATCGCCAGAATGTGACCCCCGCACCTGCTATTTGGGATTTGATCGTTTCGCTCTCCCCGGCTTTGTTCCTGGCCGTTCCCGGCGCGGTCTTCGCTGCGCGGCGCAAGGAAGACGGCCCCCGTATGCTGGTGTGCTGGGCAGTTATCGGCTTGATCCTGCTTTATTTGCCATGGAGCCTGCAACGCCGCTTCATGTTTGCCCTTTACGTGCCGATGGCCGGGTTGGCCGTTTTGGGCGTCAGCTCGCTGGCCAAATATTCACTCACCCGCTTTCGCTTGCTTGCGACTGCCCTGTTCCTGCTGGCGCTGCCAACGAACCTGGTCGTGATTTTAGCCGGGTTGGGCGCAGCCCGCAACCAGGATGCAAAAGTGTTCATCAGCCGCCGGGAGATGGACGCCTTTCGCTGGCTCGCGCAGGAAACGCCTCAGGAAGCCGTGGTATTATCCTCCCCAGAAACCGGCGCGCTCATCCCGGCTTATAGCGGCCGTAGAGTGGTTTACGGCCATCCGTTCGAGACGGTGAATGCTCTAAATACCCGCGTGGAAGTACTGCGTTTCGTGAGTGGGCAAATGACGTCAGCGCAAGCGTCGGCATTTTTTACGGAACAGCGCGTCTCCTACATATTTTGGGGCCCGCGCGAGTTGGCTGATGGCTGGATTCCCACCTTGACGGATTTGCGACCGGTTTACCAGAACGGGGGCGTCACGATTTTCGCGGTTCGTCCTACATCATAGCCTATGTTTTGGTTTCTTCTCTTGCCGATTCTGGTGCTCGTGCCGTTCCTGGAGGACTTTTTATTCCTCCCAGGCGCAGCCTATACGGATTTACTCATCAGTCATTACCCTAACGCGCTGTTCCTGCGTCAATCGTTGACAACCTGGCACCAGATTCCTCTCTGGAGTGACAATATCCTGAGCGGGTATCCATTTGCTGCAGACCCGCTCTCCGGCCTCTGGTATCCCCCCGGCTGGCTGGCAGTCATCTTGCCTTTGCCCCTGGCCTTTAACCTCACCGTGGCGCTGCATCTTATTCTGGCAGGAGCAGGCGCATATCTCTTCTTGCGCTCTGAACGCCTGGTTCCATGGGCGGCTGTCCTGGGTGCGGTGACCTTCGAGGCCATGCCGAAGTTCTTTGCCCACATTGCCGCAGGACATGTCACATTAATTTACGCGGTAGCCTGGACGCCCTGGTTGCTGTGGGCTGAGCGCCGCCAAAGACTGGCCAGCAATATACCTCGCTTTCGCTTCCTTCCAGCGATCTTCCTTGCCCTGATTGCCCTGGCAGACCCTCGCTGGGTTCCCTTTGCCGGCGCCTTGTGGGCAGCCTACTCTCTGGCGATGGTCGGTCTACCCGATGCGGTTCATGACAGCGATGCTCCGTCCACTTTACAGGCCAAAATATGGGTCTATTTGAAATGGCTTGGCAGGTTTCTCGGTAATATCGCCGTTCAAGCGACCGTCGCCGCCTGCCTGGCCGCGCCCCTGCTGCTCCCGCTGATGCAGTTTACTTCGCTTTCGACCCGTGCAGGCATGAAGGTTCAGGATTTTTTCACCTTCTCATTGCCGCCAGAAAAGCTGTTCGGCCTGCTTTTTCCGAATCCCAGTGGAAATGCAGAGTGGACCATCTACCCAGGTGGGCTGACGCTGGTGGCAGGCCTGTTCGTTGTGGCCGTTCCGCGGCGGGTCGGTCTGAAATGGTTCTGGCTGGGTGTGGCGGTTCTTTCGATTTTGTATTCTCTTGGTTCCTACATGCCATTCTTAAATTTCCTGGCCTTTTTGCCCGGCCTGGACCTTCTTCGGGTGCCCTCGCGCGCAATGTTCCTGGCGTGCTTCGCCTTTTCGGTTCTGACGGCTTACGGCGCTCAATTGCTGCTAGAAAGTCGGCCTGATCTTTCTCTCAAGAGAATCCCGGCCGCGAATCTTCTTTTGGCTGCGATAGCCACCTTGACGATCTTACTCCTTGGTGGGACGTATTACCTCGGGGGCATCCTGCCCTGGAATTACCTCCTGGGGTGCGCAGCCATCCTGGCGGCGATCGGATGGCTGATCTTGCGGCGCAATAACTGGATCCCCGGCTCAGTTTTTGCCCTAGGCGCCATCGTTTTGGTTCTGGCCAATTTAAGCGTAGTCGACCGCCTATCCATTGACCCGCGCCCTGCCGCTCAGGTTCTTTCCCCGGCTGAAGACGCGGCCAGCTACCTGGCTTCGCAAGGGAATCTGTTTCGCATTTATTCACCCTCTTACAGTATCCCCCAGCAGACTGCAGCACTTTTCGGTCTCCAGCTTGCGGATGGCATCGATCCGCTGCAATTGTCCAATTACACGAATTTTATGCAGCACGCCACCGGCGTTCCCATGAACACCTACAGCGTGACACTCCCGCCTTTCGCTACGGGGGATCCGGAAGCCGATAACTCCACCGATCGGCCGGACCCCCAGGCGTTGGGATTGCTCAACGTACGCTTTGTCGTCTCCGAGTTCGATCTTCCGGTCGATGGATTGGTGCTGCGCGCCCGCCTAGGCTCGACGCGCGTGTATGAGAACGAAGCTGCCCGACCGCGCGCCTGGATTGAGGGCTCTCCAGCCACCCCGACAGTTCCAGGCGCAAGCGTCGCCGTCCTGCGCTGGTCCCCGAACCAGATCGATCTTTTTGCCAGCGGAGGGGGCCGGCTGGTGCTTTCCGAGATGGCCTACCCGGGCTGGCAGGTCTGGGTGGATGGCCATCGCGCCGAAAATTTGACCGCCTACGGCTTGCTGCGCGCAGTTGAACTGCCTCCCGGGGAGCATCGCGTCACATATCTCTTCAGGCCCACCTCAGTGTATCTGGGTTTGACCCTGACGGCCATCGCTATTACCGGGATATTCTTCTATACCCTGTTCCGATCCAAAGCCGCATGGAAAAAGGCGAACGCCGCTGGGTGATCTTATTCGCGGGCGTGGTGATGCTGTTCACCACCGTCCCTTATCTGGTAGGGTACGCCAGCCAGGGGAATGATTGGCGTTTCACCGGCTTCGTATTTGGCGTTGAAGATGGCAATTCCTACATCGCCAAGATGCTGAGCGGCGCTGCCGGCGCCTGGCTGTTCCGTACGCCGTACACCGCCTATCCACAACGCGGCCAGCCAATGTTCTTACCTTACCTCTGGCTTGGCAAACTGGCTTCCCCGCCTGCTGAGCACGATCAGCTTGTGGCTCTCTTTCATCTTTACCGCATCGCCGCCGGGGTGCTGGTCACTCTGGCCGCCTATGAGTTTATTTCGCTTTTTTTACGCAAAGTTCGCCTGAGGCGCTGGGGGCTTGTCCTGATCACTTTGGGAGGTGGCCTGGGATGGTTTTTGATCCTCATTGGGCGGTCAAATCTGACCGCATCCTTGCCGCTCGAAATGTATTCACCCGAATCGTTCGGCTTTCTGGAGTTGTACGGCTTACCCCATCTGGCGCTGGCGCGAGCGGCCATGTTTTGGGGATTAGCAACTTACCTGAAACCCTATGTTGCCAGCCAGGGTCTGGAACATGGGCTGGTGGAGCCATGGGCGCCACGTGCGATAAGGCTCGGCGTAGCTGGACTGGTCGCATTTCTGGCGCAGCCGCTCACCGCCGCTTTAATGTGGGTTGTAATCGGATTGCATCAAGCCATCTTGTTGGCCGGCAGGTTATTTCATGGTCAGTTTGGGACGATGCTGCGAAATACCCGTATCATCGGGCAGATTCGCGTCCCCGTAGTTGCCGGGCTGGTCTCTCTGCCGCTGGCAGTTTACAGCGCGGCTATGCTGGCCGGTGATCCCTTCATGAAATCGTGGGCGGCCCAAAACGTGATCCTTTCACCCGCCCCGCTGCAATACCTTGTTGCTTATGGCTTGATTTTACCTTTGGTCGTGTGGGGAGCGGTTCGATTGCTGCGCATCGCGCCAGCGGCTGGCTGGCTTCCCGCGGCCTGGCTCATCGCAGTGCCCGCGCTGGTGTATGCGCCTATCAACATTCAGCGCCGCTTGGCAGAGGGTATTTGGGTGGTGATGGTGACCCTGGCGTTGATCCCCTGGGAATATGCGAGCGTTAGAGGAGCGCCGCGAATTCGATTTGGCGTCTTTCAGGTTGCCAGTCTGCTGGTTTTCCCCTCGACTCTGATGCTTTTGGCGGGCGGGATTTTCGTTTCGCTGGCCCCATCCCAACCGATCTTTCAGCCTGCCGAGCAGGTTTCCGCCTACGAATACCTTGCTCACCATGCACCCGTTGGCAGCGTCGTCCTGGCCTCTTTCGATACCTCCAATGCGCTGCCGGCCTGGGCTCCGGTGCGCGTCCTCATCGGGCATGGTCCGGAAAGCATGAACCTGTCCATCCTTCGCCCTCGGGTGGAGGCTTTTTACCAAAGCACCACCTCGGACTCCTCGCGCGTCAGGCTGCTGCGCGAGTTTGGCGTGGATTACGTGGTGTGGGGAGAACAAGAAGCCGCGTTGGGCAGTTGGGATCCCCAGAACGCCACATATCTGAAGTTGACCTATCGTTCAGGCGACTGTGAGGTGTTTGCCGTGGATTTGAAGGGTGGTTAAGATGAGCCTGGGCAGAAAGTCCATCCTTTTAGTGCTGGGACCGGTCATCCTTACTCCCATCATCCTTTTTTCGCCGCTTCTTCTGACCGGAAAAGTCCTTTTCTGGGGCACGCCTTTTCTACAATTCACTCCCTGGCGCGACCTGGCCTGGAAAGAGATAGCAGCTGGTCAACTCCCCTTGTGGAATCCCCAAGTGGGTATGGGTGCACCGCTGGCGGCTAACTACCAGTCGGCCTTATTCTACCCGCCCAACTGGCTGCTCATTCCACTGGCAGCCGCTTTTGGCCCAGCCGGTATCGCCTGGGGGCAAACGCTGCTTGCCGTCCTTCACATTGTCTGGGCAGGCATCGGCATGGCGCTTCTGGTGCGCAGGTTGGGCCTGGATGCCCTGGCCCAGACGGCAGCGGGTCTCTCCTTCAGTTTGTGCGGTTATCTGGTTGCCCGGGCCGGTTTCCTGAGCATGAACGCCGCCGCGGCCTGGCTGCCGTGGCTGTTGCTCGCTTCTTACTCGATCGCTCCTTTTGGTTTTGCGCATATTCCAGAGCGCCAGAAGTCCCCCGATTTTATTCGCATCCTCCCATTGGCGGTTTGCATCGGTTTGCTTTTGCTGGCGGGTCACGCTCAGACTGCCTGGTATCTGCTGATCCTTCTAGCGGTGTGGGTGATATTCTGGAGTGCGCAGGCTGGCGGTTGGAGGCGAATTGGCCCTGCATTGGCAGAATTGACTGGCGCCGCGCTGGCGGGTTCTTTGATGGCCGCCGTCCAGTTGCTGCCGACGCTGGAATATCTGCTCCAGTCTCAACGGGCCAGTGCAGTGGAATATGCTTTCGCCATGAATTATTCCTTTTGGCCGTGGAGGTTCCTCACCCTGCTCGCCCCAAATTTCTTCGGTACACCGGCTCAAGGAAATTACTGGGTGACGGCCGATAATTATTGGGAGGATGCCGTTTATGTTGGCTTGATGACGTTCGTCCTGGCGGCCGGTGTGGCTGCCAGAGGTTTCTCCCGCAAGCAGGCCGCTTTGGTAGACGATCAGGCGCGTGTGCGGCGTGGTTTTACCCGCTTTCTGGCTGCCCTGGTGTTGATTGCCTTCGTGCTGGCGTTGGGAAGATATACCCCCATCTTCCCATTTCTTTATCGTCATGTGCCCACATTCGCCATGTTTCAGGCGCCGACGCGATTTTCTATCTGGGCGGAATTTGGGCTCGTCATGCTGGCGTCCATGGGTTTCGATGGCTGGCGCCGACCTTGGGGCCGGGGATTGGATTGGGTCCGCCGGGGACTGGTAGGCGCTTTGGCGGTTTCCGCCGGCGCTGGCGTCGCTTACCTGGCCCTCAGGAATATCGAGCTGACCTTTATTTGGGCTACTGCTTTGGCTGGATTGTTGGGTGCAGCTACGGCTGGGTTGGCGCTTACTGCTCCTCGGCGGGAAACAGCGCCCTTTTCTCGCTGGCATTGGACTGTGATTGGAGTGCTGGCGGTTGATTTGCTCCTGGCGGGCTGGGGTCTGAATCCGGGCATTGAACTGCAGGCGTATCGGCGCCCGGCAGAGACAGCCAGTGAGCTGCGCCAGGAGCTGAGCGGCCGCCGTCTGTTTATTTCTGCTGCGGACGCCGATGCAATCATGTATGGTCGGTTTTTTGTGTTCAAGACCTTCGATCCCCCAAACGGCTGGCAGGATTTACGCCAGGTATATCTGCCGAACGCAAATTCGCTCGACCAGATCGCTTCGGCCAACAATTTCGACCCTCTTTTGCCCGCGCGCTACGTGCGCTGGATGGAGGCGGTGAATAAAACCTCTTCGGCCGCCAGACAACAAATGCTCGCGTTTATGAACGTCGGTCTGGTCGAAGTGCCGTCCGCCCACGGTCGCTATGGGGTGGATTTCATTCCGGTCAGTGGAGCGGCCAGGCTGCACTGGTTTACCTGTGCGGCGAGCGCGGTAAATGAAGCCGACGCCTGGTCGCAAACCCAGGCGTTGTTTTCTCTAGATGGGGGACTCAATTCCCGGGTTGTTTTGGAAGGAGACAACCCGGATTTACTGCCGCTGGCGGATTGCAACCTTACAAAACCAGCAGAATTTCGTATAATTAAAGAACTTGCCAACCAGATCGAGATCCAGGTGAATGCGTCGGAGCCGGGTTGGTTGGTTCTGGCAGATATCTGGTATCCCGGATGGGAAGCTGCTGTGGACGGCAATCCGGTCGAGATTTTACGAGCGGATGCCACCTTTCGCGCCGTCGCTGTGCCGGCCGGGGAGCACGTGGTTGTCCTGAGATACAAACCCCGTTCGTTTCTACTGGGAGCCGGACTCAGCGCGGCAACGATTGTCTTGGGAGCTGTGGCAGCGGTCTTACTGTTGGGCAAGCGTAAACTGAATCAAACAGGCTAATCGATGATTTAACTTTGTTTCCTTACGAGCGAGCCTGTATTCAATCGAGGAGTATATGGGTATGGATGTAAAGGTGAGTGAAGTCCAGGCTTTTGCCGAGCGTTTGATCGAGAATCTCGAGAAAGTGATTGTTGGGAAGAGGCATACGGTAGAGCTGGCGATCATAGGCCTGATGTGCCAGGGCCACTTGTTGATTGAAGATGTTCCCGGAGTGGGCAAGACGATGCTGGCGCGCAGCCTGGCGAAATCTCTGGGCTGCTCGTTTAACCGAATTCAATTTACGCCGGACATGCTGCCAAGTGATGTAACCGGCGTTTCGATTTTTAATCAGATGACCCGCCAGTTTGAATTTCGCCCCGGCCCTCTAATGAACCAGATTGTGCTGGCCGATGAGATCAACCGGGCCACCCCCAAAACGCAATCTGCTTTGCTGGAGGCCATGGAGGAGCGCCAGATTACCGTGGATGGCGTTACCCATGCGTTGCCCAGTCCGTTTCTGGTCCTCGCTACCCAAAACCCAATCGAGTACGAGGGCACCTTCCCGTTGCCTGAAGCCCAGCTCGACCGTTTTCTGATGCGCGTGCGTTTGGGCTATCCGGCTAAGACCGATGAAGTGCACATCCTGGAAATCCAGCAGATCAGCCATCCGATTGAAAGCCTGGAACCGGTGGTCGAGCTCGATGAGATAAAAGCCGTCCAGGAGCAGATAAAACGGGTGTACGTTGCCCCGGCCGTCAAGAGCTACATCGTCGACCTCACCCGGATGACCCGTGAGCACGAAGATGTGTATCTCGGTTCCAGTCCTCGCGGGAGCCTGGGGCTCTTCCGGGTAGCCCAGGCGCGGGCGGCCATGCTGGGTCGGGATTTCGTCGTGCCGGACGATGTCAAGGCGCTAGCCGTTCCTGTACTGGCTCATCGTATGGTGGTGAGCCCGGCGGCGAGACTGCGCAACCTGAGCTCTGAAAAAATCGTACAAGAAATCCTGAATCGCCTTCCGGTGCCTGGAGGGGATCTAAGCTCGGGGGATCACCATAAATGACCGTCCTACGTACATTTTGGGTGGTCCTCGGTTTATTTGCCGTCAGCCTGTTCGGCGTCGCCGTGTATGGATCGCCCCTCTTTTACCGGTTGGTGTATGTGTGGGGGTTATTGCTCATCAGCAGCTGGCTATGGACTTACTTCGCCCTGCGCGGGATTCAGGTGCGCCGGCAGGCGCGATCGCTTCGTCATCAGGTAGGGGAGATCTTCGAGGAGCGTTTCGAGGTCGTCAACGAAAGCCGGCTCTTTCGCGTCTGGATCGAGGTTCGGGATGAATCGCGTTTGCCGGGCGAGGGCGGCTCGCGTGTGCTGACCTGGATAGGCGCTCGACAGCAGCGCACCTATCTGGCGAATAGCTGGCTTAATCGGCGCGGATTAATCCCTTTAGGACCGACGACCTTGCGGGCTGGAGATTTATTCGGCCTGTTTGCAGTCACGCGCAGGTTCCCGGCCACCCAGTCCTTGCTGGTCATCCCCCATCTGGTCGAACTCCAACGCTTTCCTTCACCCCCTGGCATGTTGCCGGGTGGGCGGGCGCTGCGGCGGCGCACGACGGAGGCCACACCTCATGCCGCCGGGGTGCGGGAGTACACGCCTGGCGATGCCCTTAGCCGTATTCATTGGCCCAGCACTGCTCGCCGCGATCAGCTAATGGTTAAGGAATTCGAGCAGGATCCCCAATCCGATGTGTGGATATTTATTGATGCTCAACGCTCCGTGCAGGTGTCGCTCGAAGAGGAAATAGAGATCCCGCATATTGATAAAGTCTGGTTGTGGCGTCATCGACCGCAGGTCACTTTGCCGCCCGCCACGATCGAATACGCCATCAGCGCGGCTGCCTCGATCGGCCGCTATTTTATCCAACGCGGACAGGCGTTGGGCATCGCCAGCGCTGGGCAGGTGTTTACCATCCTGCCGGCCGAGCGCGGCGAGCGGCAATTGGCTAAAATGCTGGAGACGCTGGCTTTCTTGCAGGGTGAAGGCAGTCTGCCGCTCATCGGGTTGGTGACCGCCCAAATGGGTCATCTGCCGCGCGGCTCGACCGTCGTGTTGATCACACCCTCCACCCAGCCTGCCATCGAGCTGGCGGTCGAATTGCTGGATCAGCGCGATATGCATCCCATCGTGGTCTTAATCGATCCGGCCTCATTTGGAGCGCGAATTTCCAGCGCGGACCTGGCGGCTAAATTGGCCGTCCGCGACGTGCCGGTCATTCAGATAACGAAAGGCGCCGATCTCAAGTCGACTTTGGAAGGCGGCGGCACGGAAATTCCGTATCTGGTGCGCTGGTGGGCCCAAAACGAAGTTGAGGAAGCAGCTCAATAATCCCATTCCTGCGAGGATGAAGCTCCATGACTACCCGATTGCTTTATCAACGCGATTCGTATTTGAAAAAGTTCGATGCGCAAGTGGTTTCCGTCGATCCACAGACGTGGGCCATAACGCTTGACCAGACCGCTTTTTACCCCGGCGGCGGCGGCCAGCCGTCAGATCGAGGGACACTGTCCTGGGAAGGCAGGGATTGGCCCCTGGCCAGAGTCAGGAAAGCCGAGGGTGAGGTGCTGCACATCCTGCCCGAGGGGTCTTCGTTGCCTGAAGTCGGCGCAACCGTGCATGGGGAGGTGGATTGGGAGTACCGTTACCAATTGATGCGCACGCACACCGCGCTGCACATCCTCTGCGGCGTGGTATTCCGTGACTACGGCGCGCTGGTCACCGGGGGAGATATGGAGCCGCTGCATGGGCGTATGGACTTCGAATTCGAGAATCTGCAAAAGGAGTTGGTGCAGGTGATCGAGGCCGCCGTCAACCGTGAAGTGCAGGCTAATCGTCCAGTGCGTGTAGACATATTGCCGCGCGAGAAAGCCTTTGCCATACCGGATTTGATCCGCACCAAGATCAATTTGTTGCCGGAGGGTATTCGTGAAGTAAGGGTGGTGGAAATTATCGGCCTGGATCTGCAGGCGGATGGCGGCACTCATGTCCACAACACTGGCGAAGTGGGACCGATCCATGTGGTAGACTACAAAAGCAAAGGCAGGATCAATAAGCGCATCTACATTGAACTGGAAGCCACTCAATAAGGGTGGATTTGCCGTGAAACCTGCATAGGGCCAGCATGATCAATCGTGCCAACGGGCACTATGGTATAATACTTCGCGGGATCCATATAAAAAATACAGTGAAGCGTGATCTCTAGAGGAGAACCGGTTGGCGTTTAATCCCCTTGACTGGCTGTTGGGATTATTCTCGCTCGACATCGGCATTGACTTAGGAACCGCGAATACTCTTGTCAACGTGCGGGGGAAGGGGATTGTCATCAACGAACCCTCCTGGGTCGTGATTGACAAGCGATCGCGGAAAGCGCTGGCCATAGGGGCGGAGGCAAAAGCGCGCGTCGGGCGTACACCTTCGAATGTCGTCGCCATACGCCCATTGCGTGATGGGGTGATATCGGAATTCGACATCACCCAGGAGATGTTGCAGTATTTCATCGGCAAGGTTCACCAGCAGACGCTGGTGCCTTTACCCCGGCCGCGGGTAGTCATTGGCATACCGTCCGGGGCTACCGAGGTCGAAAAACGCGCTGTCTACGATGCAGCTATGGCGGCTGGGGCGCGCGAAGCATACCTGATCGAGGAGCCGCGCGCAGCGGCGCTGGGCGCTGGCCTGCCTGTGTCAGAGGTGCGCGGCAGCATGATCGTGGATATCGGCGGCGGCACCACCGAGGTCGCCGCGCTTTCTATGGGAGAAGTGGTGGTTGCCCGTTCGCTGCGCGTTGCCGGCGACGAGATGGACCAGGACATCATGCTGTATGTGCGCAATAAATACAATCTCTTCATCGGAGAGCGCATGGCCGAGGAAATCAAGATGGAAATCGGCTCGGCCTATCCGCTGCCCGAAGAGAAAACTATGCTGGTGCGCGGCCGCAACCTGGTCACCGGCCTGCCGGAAACGATTGAAATATCCTCTGTGGAAATCCGCGAAGGGTTGTCCGGCTCCATCCAGGTCATCGTCGATACGATCAAAGATGCTTTGGATGAGGCCCCGCCCGAGATCGTGGCCGATTTGCTCGAATCGGGCATCTGCCTTGCCGGCGGCGGCTCTCTGCTCAAGGGACTCGCTGAAAGGCTGAGCCAGGATTTACGCCTGCGTGTATGGGTTGCCGAGGATCCGATGACGTGCGTGGCGCGCGGCGCCGGTCTGATCCTCGAAGATCTGGACATGTTTAGCAACTTCCTGGTGCCTCTCGACCGTAAAGGCCGCTAAAACCGGGGCGATTTGTAATCCGCGCGGATCAGCGGCCTGACTCGAACGGTGCGGCCGATTTCTCTGCTGTGGTGAAATGAATTTCTCTTCTTCGCGAATATTAAGAACGGCTACTCTGGCTTTGGTGGTGGTCGGCTTATTGGCTCTGGCGTTGGGTGGATATCTCACTCCCCTCTTTGAAACATCGTTAAATCCTCTGGTAGCCATTCAAGGCTGGCTGTCTAGCCGCTATATGGCTTTTTATGATTTCTTCACCGTACCGCGCGATGTAGCCAGTTTGCGCCAGCGCAACGCCGAACTCGAATCCGAGGTTTCACGGCTGCAATCTCAGGTGGTCGAGCTGCAGCAGCAGCTCAGCGAGGCCCAGGTGCTGTATGCGCTATTGGATTTCGCCCGCGCCCGCCCAGAGAATCAATACGTGGCCGCTGCTGTGATCGGCAGGGATCCCAGCCCATTCCTTCATTACGTAATCATTGATCACGGTTCAGAGGATGGCTTGCGCCATGGGATGCCTGTGGTTAACCAGCAGGGCCTGGTCGGACGCATCGATGCGGTCACCGCCAGGGCTGCGCGCGTGCAGCTGATCACCGACCCATCCTCCTCGATCAATGTGCGCTTGCAGAATTCGCAAAGAGATGTGATCCTTTCCGGGTCGATCACCGGGGACCTTACCTTACAGATGATCCCCAGCGATATGCCCGTCTCGGTTGGAGACGTGGTGTTGACTACCGGTCTGGGCGGCCAGTTGCCGGCCAATATTTTCATTGGGCAGGTAACCTCTGTGCGCCAGCCCCAGGGCGGCCTCTTTCAGGAAGCCGCCGTCCAGCCAGTGGTCGATTTTACCGGGCTGAAGGCCGTGCTCGTGATCGTCAATTTCAAGCCGGTGGATATCTCACCGTTAATCCCCACCACATCGCCATGACCTTCTCGACCTTGATCGGCTTCCCGGTCATTGCCGGGTTATTGATTCTTCAATCAGCCATTGTCAGCCGTCTGCCGCTGCTCCAAGGCAGCGCCGATGTCGTCCTCTTGGTGCTGCTGGCCTGGTCGCTGCACAGCCGTGTGGCGCGCGCCTGGCATTGGGGGCTGATCGCCGGTTTGATGGTCGGCTATGTCTCTGCGCTGCCGTTTTACGTTCCGATCATCGGCTATCTCGCAGCAGTCAGTTTCGCCCGCTTGCTTCAACGCCGCGTGTGGCAGACTCCCTTGCTGGCCATGCTCCTGGCCACTTTTGTCAGCACGCTCCTGATGCAATTCCTTTCAGTGGCAGGTCTACAGCTCCGCGGAGATCCGCTCGCATGGCGCGAGAGCCTGAACCTTGTGATCCTGCCCAGCCTGCTGCTCAATATGCTTCTGGCGTTACCGGTGTACGCCCTGGTGACCGATTTAGCCAATTGGGTATACCCAACGGAGATCGAAGTATGAATCCTGAGAATTCTCGCCGCCACTTCGATGGCTGGCGCCTGATGTTGTTTTACGCCATCGTGTTGGCCATCTTCGCATTTTATGGATTGAGGCTGTTTACCCTGCAGATCCTGCGGGGTGCGCAATACACTGCCCGCGCCGAGGATAACCGCACTGTCACCATCCACACCCAGACCACCCGTGGCCTGATTTATGATCGCAACAATATCGTCCTCGCACGCAACGTGCCTTCGTATAATATAACCATCACGCCGGCTTACCTGCCGGATGATGAGGGTGCCATCCAGAACATCTACCGGCAATTGTCCGCCCTGATCGGTGTTCCGGTCAGCAAAGGGACGACCGATGAAGCCACGGTGAAAAATTTCGTGCCTTGCGTGTCGGACCTCGGGATCGTTCAGGTGGTGGAAATTGCCGACAGCCTGGCGCCCTATTCGCCGGTTCAGATCAAATGCAACGTAGATGAGAACACCGCCATGATCGTACGCACCAAGACGAGCGATTGGCCCGGCGTGGGAGTTGAGGTTCAACCTGTACGCGATTATCCCACCGGCTCGTTGACCGCCGCCGTGGTCGGATTTTTGGGCCCCATTCCGGCCAGTTTGGCCAGCCAGATGGAAGCGCAGGGCTTCGTCACCAATCGCGATAAGATCGGCTATGCCGGCATCGAAGACCAGATGAACCAGGTATTGATGGGTAAGAATGGCGAGCGTGAGGTGGAAGTGGATGTGGCCGGTCAGGAAATCCGCGACCTGAAACCACCCGTTGCGCCTGTTCCGGGAGATTCCGTCCGTCTGACCATCGATACGCGGCTCCAGCTTGCCGCCCAGACTGCATTGGTCAATGAAATGAATTATTGGAATAACTATTTCAATAATAACGACATGACCAACGGTGTGGTAATCGCCATGAATCCGAAAACGGGTGAAATTCTGGCCATGGTCTCCTATCCTTCTTACGAAAACAACCGCATGGCGCGCTTCATACCGGCATATTATTACGATCAGCTTGAAAATGACCCGCTTAAACCGTTGCTCAACCATGCTATCTCGGCTCAATATCCGCCCGGCTCGGCCTTCAAGCTGGCGCCGTCGCTGGGCATCTTGAATGAAGGGGTGGTCACTCCCGACCAGAAAATTGATGACCCGGGAAAGATCACCGTGATGCAAAGATTTTTGAATAATGAGGTCGGTGTTCCTCAGGACTATGTTTGCTGGATCTATAAAAGCACTGGCCATGGCCACGGTTTGGTGGATTTCCTCACCGGAATTGCCCAATCCTGCGATGTATATTATTACAAGGTGGGCGGCGGCTACCAGAACGAAGTGCCCAACGGCGGCCTGGGCATTTACCGCCTGGGGACGTATGCGAAAGCCATCGGCTATGGTTCGCCTGTCGGCATCGATCTTCCGGGAGAGGTGGGTGGATTGATCCCCGATCCAAAGTGGAAGCGCATCAACAAGGGTGAAGACTGGGCGACCGGTGATACATACATCGCCACCATCGGCCAGGGATATGTGCTCTCTACCCCTCTTCAGGTGCTGGTTTCTGCGGCCACGATCGCGGATGATGGGAAGGTAATCCAACCTCATATCGTCAAGGACATCCTCGACCCGCAAGGTCATGTGATCCAGACGGTTCAGCCCAAGGTCATACGCGACATCACCAAGGATCCCGTTATTCAGGTCTTTGACCAGTATGGCAATCCAACCGGTCAGACGAAAACCGTGGCCCCCTGGGTGGTCAATCTGGTGAAGGAGGGCATGCGCAAAGTGGTTGTTGATGGAACCGCGATGGCGGAATTTAAAAACGAAACCATCCCTACCGCCGGTAAGACGGGTACAGCCGAGTACTGTGATGACATCGCCAACTCCAGAAACCTGTGCGCGCCGGGTAACTGGCCGGCTCATGCCTGGTACGTGGGTTTTGCGCCTTATGACAACCCAGAGATCGCGGTCGTGGCTTTCGTCTATCACGGGGACGAAGGCGCAACGGTGGCTGCTCCCATCGTCCATCAGGTCATCCGTGCCTATTTCAATCTGAAGACGATTGATGCCGAAAATGCAGCCTCCCCTCAACCTTGAGCAGGCTATGATTCACATAACTTCTGCTATAATTTCGGGAACGTGCCTGGATCAGATCGGGTGAAGCAGGCAGATATCGCCATGACCGAGAGGGGACGCACTCCATTGCAGATCAAGGGCAATCGGGATGGTTTGCTCGTTACCATCGGAGATGGTGAGTGGGATGATCTGCAACGCTCCCTGATCGAACATGTGGAAGGCAACGCTGGCTTCTTTCAGGGCGCGCGTCTCGCGCTGGACGTCGGCAACCGCGTTTTGCATGCGGCTGAGCTAGGCGCCTTGCGCGACGTGCTTTCGGATCACAGCATCACCCTGTGGGCGGTCTTGAGCAATGCACCTTCCACCGAGCAAAACGCTCAGGCGCTCGGCCTGGCGACCCGCCTGCCGGTGCTGCGGCAAGGTCGTTCTGCCCATGTCCAGGATGCGGGTCAGGTTGGTGAAAACGCCGTTATGCTCCAGCGCACCCTGCGTTCGGGTTTCAAACTCTCTTATCAGGGTCATGTCATCGTCCTTGGAGACGTGAACCCGGGTGCGGAAATCGTGGCCAGCGGAAGCGTGGTGGTGTGGGGTCGCCTGCGCGGAGTGGTTCACGCCGGTGCCCAGGGCGACGAAAACGCCACCGTATGCGCGCTCGACATGTCGCCGACCCAGTTGCGCATTGCCGAGAAAATCGCTATCACGCCGACGCCAAAAGGCAAGGGGACTGGTTTTGGAGTAGGCAGGGTCCTTTCGATGCGCCATTCCCAGCCGCAGCCGGAGATGGCGCGTATCCGAGACGGTCGAGTCGTGGTTGAGCCGTGGACCGTAAAAGCGAAATCATAGGGAGGATTATGGCGGCCAAGGTGATTACAGTTACTTCAGGCAAAGGTGGTGTGGGCAAGACCACCACTACTGCCAATCTGGCAGTAGCGCTGGCGATGGACGGCAGCAAGGTGGTTTGCATTGATGGCGATATCGGTTTGCGCAATCTGGACGTGGTGCTTGGGCTTGAAAACCGCATTGTTTATGACCTGGTGGATGTGATCGAAGGCCGCTGCCGAGTCCGTCAGGCAATGATCCGCGATAAACGCCTCCCCGAGCTTTTCCTGATCCCTGCTGCACAGACGCGCGATAAGTCAGCCGTATCCCCTTCTGACATGGTTCGTCTGTGCGATGAGCTGCGCAACGAGTGCGACTACATCCTGATCGATTCGCCAGCCGGCATCGAGCGCGGTTTCCGCAATGCCCTCGCCCCTGCCGATATGGTCCTCGTGGTGACCAACCCAGAGGTATCGGCCGTGCGCGATGCCGACCGCATCATCGGTCTGATCGAAGCCGAGGAAAAGGGACCGGCTCGTCTGATCATCAACCGTATGAACCCGGCTTTGGTCCGCCGTGGGGATATGCTCTCGAGCGAAGACGTGCTTGAGCTCCTGGCGGTCGAGCTGATCGGCGTTGTACCGGAGGATGAGAGCGTGGTGGTCAGCACGAACCGCGGCCAGCCGGTCGTCCTGGACGGCAAGACGCGCGCGGGCCTGGCCTTCAAGGACATTGCCCGGCGATTGACCGGAGAAAAAGTGCCGTTCATGAACCTGGAGGAGAAAGAAGGCTTGTTTGGGCGCATTGGACGGTTGATTCGTCCGGGAGGGGACTGATATGGCTGGCCTGTTCGAAATCCTGACCGGACGCAGGAACCGAAGCGCTTCTCAGGCCAAAGAGCGCCTCAAGCTGGTGCTGATCAATGATCGCACCGATCTTACCCCCACGGCCATGGAAGCCCTGAAAGACGAGCTGTTGGCGGTCATCTCGCGCTACGTGGAAATCGATCCCTCGGCAGTGAAGATCACCATGACGCAGGATGGGCGCCAGCAGCGCCTGGTGGCAGACGTGCCCCTCAAACCGGCTCGCCGCCGCCGATCCGGATAAATAGCTGTATGCGCAGTGAAACCTGGAGACATTTCGATTTCTGGCTCTTCGGCGTCGTCGTTCTGTTGTCGATATTCGGCGTGGTCATGATTCGATCGGCGATCGCCGGCAACGAAAGCCTGGCTGGTTTGGTTCAACGCCAGATCATCTTCGTGGGTTTGGGCCTGATCGTGATGATTGCTGTTTCCGTGATCGATTATCACTATTGGGCCACGCTCACCCGGCCAATGTACGTTTTCACCGTTCTTCTTCTGATCGCGATTTTCATTTATGCCAAAGCGCGTTTCGGCGCCGCCCGTTGGCTCGAAACCGGCCTGGTGGACATTCAGCCATCCGAGCTGGGGAAAATCGTAATCATCCTGGTCCTCGCGGATTATTTCAACCGTAACGCGGATGAGCCGCACAACCTGCGTTGGGTGGCGCGCAGTTTTTTGTTGACCGCCGGCCTGGTCGTGTGGATTCTCCTCCAGCCCAATTTGAGCACTTCTATCCTCATCCTGGTAATCTGGTTCGCTTTATTGTGGATCAGCGGACTGCCTTTAAAGCATCTGGCCATCATGGCGGCCGTTGTAGCGCTGATTTCGGTGGTCGCTTTTCCATTACTGGAGACGTATCAGAAAGATCGCATCGTCAACTTTTTATTTCCCAATCCGAATGCGCGCCATGGCGATACCTACAATGTCGATCAGGCGCTCGTGACGATCGGATCGGGCGGCTGGTTCGGTATGGGCTACGGGCATGGTACTCAGGTGCAGTTACGGTTTCTCAAAGTGCGCCATACCGACTTCATCTTCTCGGCCATGGCCGAAGAGTTTGGTTTTATTGGCACGGTTATAGTTTTGGGATTGATCGTATTTGTCATTTTACGCTGCCTTCGGGCGGCCAGGCTTGCTAATGACCGTTTTGGCGCCTTGATCGCCTATGGGGTCTCGGTGCTGATCTTTTTCCAGGCGGCTGTGAACGTGGGCGTCAACCTGAACCTTATTCCCGTGACCGGTTTAACCTTACCTTTCATCAGTTATGGTGGCAGCTCGCTGCTCTCGCTCGTGCTCGGAGTCGGCCTGGTGGAAAGCATCGTTTTGCGCCAAAAACCATTGGAATTTTAAGGAGAAAAGAAGAACAGCATGGCGGTTGATCCAAAGACGCCCGCGCGCGTGCGCTTTGCCCCTTCGCCCACAGGCCATATGCATCTCGGCAGTGCGCGGACAGCCCTGTATGACTACTTGCTGGCCCGTCAGACCGGTGGGCAATTCATTCTGCGCATCGAGGATACCGACCGGAAACGGTACGTCGAAGGCGCAGAAGAAGAGTTGATGGAGGGTTTACATTGGCTGGGCATCGATTGGGACGAAGGGCCGGACGTTGGGGGGCCTTATGGTCCTTACCGCCAATCGGAGCGCAAAGAAATCTACCAGGAATACGCGCGCAAGCTGGTGGAAAGCGGCCATGCCTACTACTGCTTCTGCACCCCAGAAAGATTGGAACGCCTGCGCCAGGAACAGCAGCGCCGTAAGGTCGCGCCTCACTACGATGGTTTGTGCCGTCGGCTGGATCCTGACGAGGCGGCCCGCCGGGTAGCCTCGGGCGAACGTCATACCATTCGTTTCAAGACACCGAAAGAGGGCACCACCACGGTGCACGATTTGCTGCGCGGCGATATCACCGTCGAAAATCAGTCATTGGATGACTACATCCTGATCAAATCGGATGGGCTGGCAGTCTATCACCTGGCGGCCATGGCGGACGATCATGATATGAAAATCACCCACGTCATCCGCGGCTCCGAATGGTTGCCCACCTTTCCCTTACATGCTCTGATCGTGCGCGCGATGGGATGGGATGAACCAGTCTGGGTGCATCTTTCGGTGTTTTTGAAGCCCAGCGGGAAAGGCAAGATGAGCAAGCGCGAAGCAGCCGAAGCATTGAAAGATGGCTATTCAATCTTCATAAAGGATCTTCGCCGTTTGGGTTATCTGCCCGAGGCGGTCGTCAATTGGATCGCCCTGATGGGATGGAGTTACGACGACCGCACCGAATTTTTCACCATGCAGGACTTAATCGAAAAGTTCAGCCTTGAACGGCTCAACCCTTCTCCTGCGGCGATCAATTTCACCAAGCTGGATTATTTTAACGGCCTGCACATCCGCAAGCTGCCCGATGACGAGCTGGCCAGGCGCATCAAGCCTTTCCTGGTCGAGGCTGGCCTCCAGCCAGATGACAGCGCCCTGCTCCGTATTGCCCCGATCGTGCGGGAGCGTATGACGACGCTGGATGATGTGGTGGCGATGGCCGGCTTCTTCTTTCGTGAAGATGTATCGCCGCGCCCCGAGGAGCTGATCGGCAAGAATTTATCCCCCGCCGCCTCCAGTCAGGCGATGCGGCGCGCATTGGAGGTGCTGCAATCCGTGTCTCCTTGGACGCCAGAAACGCTCGAACCCCCGCTGCGCGCGCTCGTGGAAGAGCTGGGTCTGACCGCCGGACAGCTATTCGGCATGCTGCGCGCGGCCGTCACAGGGCAGACCGTCAGTCCGCCGCTCTTCGAAAGTATGGCGATCGTGGGCAGGGAGAAGTCTCTCCAGCGCATCCAGCAGGCCATCGAGACGCTTGACCGTATGGCGGCGAAAGGGTAAAATACGCCGTCCCACGGTGGGGGTTCGTCTAACGGCAGGACAGCAGACTCTGGATCTGCGTATGGAGGTTCGAATCCTTCACCCCCAGCCTGAATCCCATATTCGATTGGCACAGATTCAAAGTTGGTTTCAGGCCTGAAAATCGCCGCCCGGCTCTTCAGCCGGTTTGGGATAGAGGATTTTGTCTGCTTCCTGAACGGCCCAGGGTGTTAGCACGTGGGGTGAACGTCGGCCCGAGCTGAAGATATGCTCGACCGTTACCCCGCGAACGATGAGCGCGTCGGCGATGAGGGAGCGGTGACAGCGCCAGGGGACCGCTTCGGCGCACATAATGGCGACCTGCTCCTGGCCGGCTGCAGCGATCAGCTCATCGATGGCGGTCCAAAATTCTTTCGTCATCATGTAGTCGGCAAAGCCGCGAAAAGAGTCGTTGCGCCAGCCGGTGTTGGGAGAATCGGGTTTTGGGCGGCGCAGACCGCCGAGGGCGGCTATATGCGCGTAGGCAATGTCCGCTTTTGCCAGTTCGCCGGGCAGTGTCTCACGGTTGAACTGTGGATTGCGCCGCGAGCGCGGCACGCTGCGCACGTCAACCACCCGGCTGACGCCGTGCGCTTGAAGCAGGCGAATGAATTCCTCTAGGCTGCGAGTGGAATGGCCGACCGTGTAGATGCGGGTGTTGCCAAATGAGGTTTCTTCAGGCATTTGGTGGCGCCGGTGCGTTGCGCGAAGCGAAAACCGTGCGCTCCTGGCGGACGATCACGTATGGCACGCGGATCACGCCCATGGCAGCGTTGGCCGTGTTGCTGATTTCTACATTATAAATCGGCGTAAACGTTTCGCGCGTGACTTCCAAATACTTATGAAGATTGGATACCGTCGCCATGCGCATGAAGCCGTCGAAGCGAAAATGGCCAACCAGTGCGCTCATGGGTTCAAACTTGCGATTGGGCTCGTTCGGGTCGTAATCCAGCGGCTCGCTGGCTGGCGGCATCAGGTGAAAGGCGTTGATCTGCACCACCGCGATGAACAGTTCAGGGTAGCTGATGGGCTTGAGCTGGCCGGATGTGGCGAACAATACCTTGGCGTTGTGTAGGGCAATGTGATCGGGGGCGTAATTGGTGCGCAGCCAGGTGCTCACGCGTATTTGCTCACGGGTGATCAAATCTCCCCAGCACATATTAATGCCGGTGTACAGCATCACGCTGGTAACTTTATCGTTAACATCCAGCTCGTAGGCGGGTTTCACGGCTTCGGTGGGCATGGTTCCTCCTCTCGGCAACGTGGAAGGGATGTTCCTGGCGGTTTCGCCGGGTGTATAGGCGGGTTATCCCCGATCCTAAATCAGGATCAACGTATAGGAAGCAAGAATCAGGCCAATTTCTCCTCTGGCCGTGTGTATCTGAGCTGGACAGCAGGGATCAAATAATTTTCGAATGCTTTTTGCTGGTCGTAATCTGGCTGCCAACCCCAATCCCGACGTGCAGCGCTGTCGTCGATGTCCGCGGGCCAGCTATCCACAATCGCTTGGCGGCGCAGATCGGGCTTGAAGGTCACGCGCGCATCCGGAAAGGCCGTTTTGACCATCTCGAAGATTTCCGCCGCCGTCGGGCTGAAGCTGGTGACGTTGTATACGTACTGAGTGAGCTTCTCTTTTTCCGCTGAGGCCAGCATGATGAGCGATTTGACCGCATCCGGCATGGCCATAAACGGCAGGCGTGTATCCGGTCGGACAAAGCACTCGTACGGTTCACCTTTCGCGGCCGCATGCAGCATTTCCGGGCCGTAATCGCTCGTGCCACCGGTTGGCACCGTATCGGCGCTGATCAGCCCGGGGAACCGCAGGCAGCGGAAATCCAGGCTGACTCTTGCCTGTTCCTTAGCCAGTTGGCGGTAGTGCGAGGCGTAGTATCTGCCCAGGTGCTCACAGTACAGCTTGTTGCAGCCGTACATGGTCGTCGGCGTACAGAAATCGCCCTCTTTAACCGGCCCGAGTTGATTCTTGACCTCCAGGCTGGGTAATCCATAGGCGGCGATGGAGCTCGGGTAAATGAATTTGACTGGCCTGCCCTGCCATTGGGATTGCTCTATACCCAAACGAAGCAGATTCAAGGTTCCTTCAACATTCACTTTATGGGCCGCTTCAGGGTTGTATTCGGCTTTTGTGGAGAGGATTGAGGCCAGATGATAAATGGTGTGGATTTCATGCTCGGCGACCAACCGACCGAGGAGCATGTTGTCGAGGATATCTCCCTGGATGGTGCGGTAGCAGTAAGGTTTGAGCTCTTCATCAAGAGGCGCCAGGTCGAGGGCTACGATATCCACCATGCTGTTCTGACCGAGGTAAGGGATCAAACCGTGGCCAATTTCGCCGTTTGCTCCCGTGATGAGAACGACCTCTTTACGCATGAACGCTACCTCCCTGAATATGTCTGAAACGGATCGCAACGCCTCTTTGCGATCTCATTATACTTGCGAACGAATTTTCTCGAACCGTGTAGTTTGTCGCATTTTGGCAGCATATTTGTCAGGTAGATAAAAAGTGGGCTTCAGCTCTCCCTGCGCCGAAACCCACTCTAAATGCCGTCATCTAGCCTGCATCTCAGGAACTGGCCATGCCTTCCTTGGCTTTCTTACCGCGAAACCATGTGCGCCATTCCCGGTTCTCCCACACCACCAGGATGGGAGAAGCATTGAAGATGGATGAATAGGTGCCGCTGAAAACCCCGATTAACAGGACGATCACGAAGTGGCGGATGGTGACCCCGCCGAACAGGGCCAGGGCAAAGAGTGTGAACATGACCGTGAGCTGGGTGTTGATCGAACGGTCCAGGGTCTGAATGACAGAATGGTTGACCACCGTCTCGAAGGGCACGCGCCGGTAGATGCTGGAGTTTTCACGAATGCGGTCGAAAACGACGATCGTGTCGTGTACGGAGAAGCCGATCACGGTCAGCAGCGCGGTCAGGAAGAGCGAATCGACTTCCCATCCCAGGAAGTGGCCGAAATAGGTTTCGAAGCCCAGCACCACCAGCACATCGTGCAGCATGGCAATGATGGCTGCGGTGCCAAAGCGGAAAGCGTGAGGCACTCCTCGGAAGGCGAATGTGATGTAGAGCAGGATGCCCAGGGCTGCCGCGGCGACGGCCTCCCCGGCGCGTACGGCTACCTCGCGGCCGATTGCCGGACCGACCGAATCGAACTCGAGCACGGTCACCTTGCTGCCGAATTTGGTCTCCATTTTGCTGACCAGGTCGTTCTTTTCGGCATCGTCGATCTGCCTGGAACGAATGATTAACGTGTTTGAGCCAGAAGATTGAACTTCCGCGCCAGGAAGTCCATTCGCGTTCAACAACTCGACCACCTGGGCTGGTTGCGGTGTTTTTCCCGCCTCAAATTGCACGGTCAGCAGGCTGCCGCCGGTGAAATCGATCCCGATCCGTAAACCCCATATAATCAGGCCAATGACGCCCGGAATGATCACCAGGAGGGAGATGGCGAAATAAAGATATCGCTTTCCAATGAGGTTCATGAACGCGCTCCTAAAGACCAAACCACCTGGGATGTTCGGTAAATTTCAGGCTGTCCAGCACGGTGTGCAGAAACGTGCGGGTTACAACGATAGCGGTGAACAGGCTGACGCCGACGCCCAGCGCCAATGTAAGGGCGAACCCCTTGACGATGGTCGCACCGAATGCACTCCCGAACCAGAACAGGATCAAGCAGGTGATCAAGGTCGAGAAGTTCGAGTCTCGAATGGACGGCCAGGCTCGCTGCCAGCCCAGATCGATGGCCTGGCGCAGGGTGCGCCCGGCGCGCAGCTCCTCCTTCAGCCGTTCGAAGATCAGAATGTTGGCGTCCACGGCCATGCCGATGCTCAAGACGAAGCCGGCGATGCCCGGCAGGGTCAGCGTGACAGGGATCAGCTTGAAGATGGCGAAGGTGGTCGAAGCGTAAACCAGCAGCGCCAGATCGGCCAAAATGCCGGGAAGGCGGTAATAGAGTCCCATGAAGAGGATGACCACCGAAAGGCCGATCAACCCGGCAATGACGCTTTTACGCAGCGAGTCTTGGCCAAGCGTAGGCCCAACTGTGTTACTCTCGACAACCTTGAGCGGCACCGGCAGCGAGCCATAACGCAGTTGCACGGCCAGGGCATTGGCGCTTTCGGCGGTGAAGTTGCCCTCGATGATCCCGCTGCCCTGGGTGATGGGATTTTTAATGCTCGGGGCCGAGATCACCTTCTTATCCAGCACGATGCCAAGATATTGCCCTACATGGGTGCTGGTGTAATCAGCGAAGATTTGTTTCCCTTTGTCGGTGAGGGTGAACTGGACGACAAAACCGGCGGTTGGGTCTGTGGTGACGCTGACCGATTTCAGATCGGCGCCGGTCATCACGGTGTGATAAATGGTGGGTGCTGCGGTTGGAGTGGGGGAGGCCTGCGGAGTTCCGGTTGCGCCCGCGGCTGCTGCGGGAGGCGTGCCGCTCGATTCCGGCGTCGCGCTTCCGATCGAAGTGGCCGACGCCGAGGGTGTTTCCGTTGCAGCGGAAATTGTCGTCGTGGCGCTCGCCCCTGGCGTGACAGCCGTACCAGTCGTTTGCGCGGTGGCGGTGGTGGCAGTCGTTTGCGCGGTGGCGGTGGTCGTCCCGACCGGCTGTCCGCTCGTTCCAATGTCGGTCTGGATCACGGTGCCGTCGGGCGGCGGATTATTGCCGAAATCGACAAATTCGAGCAGGCCGGTTTCTTTCAAGACATTGATCACCTGCTCGGTGTTCGTCAGCCCGGGGAACTCGCCTACGATGCGGTTGCTGCCGGCTACCTGCAGGGTAACTTCGCTCACGCCCAACCCATTGGCGCGGTTTTCCAGGATTTGGCGCGCATCGTTGAGCTGCTGGGCGGTGACCACAGTGGTTGGGGGTACATCGGCCTGCATCAGCACCTGCAAACCGCCTTGCAGATCCAAACCAAGCTGGGTTTTCAGATCACGGTTGAAGCTTCCAATGTGGATGCCCGGATTATTGGGCAGATCGATCCAGATTACGACAGCCACAAGTACAAGAATCAAGATCAGGCTGACCGTGTTCCTCTGACTCATGCGATTGGGGCCTCCGATTCAAGCAAATGCCAGCCATGGGCCGGCTGAGCAGGAATTATAACCTTATTGAATATCCGTGAACAGGGTAACAAGAGCCAAAGTAAGTCCTATCGGCGTGAGGAAATGAACGCCAGCACCCGATCCCGTACCTGCTCGGGCGTGAGTTGATCGGTGAAGATCACCAGGTCGGCGTGCTGACGCGCGTGGCGGAGTCGGCGCTGCTCCTCCTCATATTCGGCCCGGGTCCAATTCAGCCTGCGTCGTTTTAGCGTTACTTCGTAAGATACATCCAGAAAGATCAGCACATCCGGATTGGTGATGCGCCGCCACATATCGGCCACATAGGAATGCTCCTGGGCGATATGGCGGGCGACCACGCCGCTGGCCCGCAGATTTGCGATCAAGGTGGTCTTGCCGGCAGCGCAAGGGCCAACCACGCCCACCAGCAGCGGCTTCTGTTCTTGCGCCATGCCAGAGCTCTGAATTTCTTGTATGGAAAAATCACCGCCCATACAGGGCGGTGATGAAAGGATGAAGCCTAGGAGACAAAATCAACCGGCAGGCGGACAGTCAGCCGCCGCGCGCCGTCTCCCTGGCGATGGACCACACGCATCACCACCACACTCATGTCATCCTCGGGGCGCCCTTCGTCTAGGCGAATGGCGTGGTTGAGCAGGTCATCGGCGATCTCCTGGGCGCTGGGCTCCTGGTCTTCCAGCATCGCATCCAAAAAGGTGCGGATGTCGAAGCTGCGGCCGTAACGCTCACCGGCCGTATGCACGCCATCGGTGTACATCACCACGGTTAACCCAGGCTCCACCGGTATTTCACAGATCGATGGGCGCGTGTTGCGTGTCGTGCCGATGGGCATGCTCTCCGAATCCAGACTGTCTATCTTTTCGTTGTGCGCGATGTAAACCGGTGATGGATTGTTGCGTGTGATCACGACTGTGCCGGTCTGCAGATCGACAGAGAGCACGTTCAAAGTGGCGATCACCTTGCCTTTGCGCTCGGTGAACAAATAATCCGAGGCGGCTCGTGCGGCGGCACCATCGCGTACACCTTCGGCCAGCAGGCTGATCACCTTGCGAACGACCATATTGGAGATCACCTTGGCACCCTTGCCTGAGGTCTGTCCATCTGCAAGGACGACCGACAGGCCGCCGTTGGGCCGTTCGACCACTTCGAGGGTATCGCCACTCTCTGAGGAGGCATATTTATTAATTTTTGAGGCGGCGATTAAGATTTCCATAAATCAAATTGTACATCAAATCAATTCACTTGGCGCATACGGCTATGGTGCGTTGATCCTCTGGCTCATGCGCCTTATGGTCGGCGGGCAAGGATGATCTGCACCCGGCTCCCAGACAGTTCGGCCGTTTCTACGCGGGGCTCGAAGCCAGCCTGGATGAGGGGCGTGAGCAGATGGATGGAAGCATCGCCAGCCTGGCCGGTGATGGTAAACAGCCATTGCGCCGAGCGTTCGAGCAACGATGGCCCGGTGATCCAGGCAGAGAGAGCGATGACCAAACGGCCGCCGGGAACGAGAAGGCGGTAAGTTTCTTCCAGGGTGCGCGGATCGAAGATGAAGCGGGTAGGGAAGGTGGCGATGATGGTCTCGAAAGATTGGTCGGGGAAGGGGAGTCTCTGGGAAAGGGCGCGGATCAGGCGCGGCGATGCGCAGCCGTGGTGCATATAGGAAGGGAGACGGCTGCGCAAATTGCGCATAGCCAATCTACCCATCTGGCTGCTCTCATCCACACCCGCTGCCCACAGACCTTGATCCAGCAATTTGGCTTGCAGATGTCCTGGGCCGTGCCCAAGTTCAAGCACATGGTTGCCCTGAACGTAGGTGAGGGTTGTGTAAACCCAATCCTCCCATCTTCCCAGCGAGACGAAACGGGCAACCCAATCGTAGCTCCAGGCGAATTGGTGGTAAAGGAGATGAAAAAACAGGCGAAACAGAAACGAAAATGGGTAAGAACGGTCCATAAATGGTTGTCAAAACCGTTAGAAAAATACCGTTATGGTATACTCATGAAAGCATTCCCAGGCATGGTTTTCGCTTGCGTGGCGATGCGATCAGGTTTTTGACCGATGAATAGTTTTGCTTTGAGGAGGACTTCAGATGCTGAATGAGCCTATTCATGTGACGGATGCGGCATTCGAAAAAACGGTGTTGCAGTCTAGCCTGCCGGTAGTGGTGGATTTTTGGGCGCCCTGGTGCGGACCGTGTAAAATGGTCGCCCCTGTCCTGGAAAAAATAGCTCGCGAGTACGCCGGAAAGCTGATTGTCGCCAAAGTCAACACCGATGAAAACCCGGAATGGGCGGAGAAATACGGTATCCAGGGCATCCCGACCATGCTGCTGATAGCCAACGGCAAGATCGTCCACCGGCAGGTAGGAGCGCTGCCCGAGCCGATTTTGCGTGACATGATCGATCAGTTCATGGACGTGGTCCAGGCTGCGTCCAAAAATTGACCATTGGCATCATGGTGAGGCGCACTGCATAGTGCGCCTTTTTTGATTCTCCCAAAGCAAATCACTCTTTCACTCTAACGATGTCCGCCCCCAAGCCGCCCAGCTTCACATCAACCTGCTCGTAGCCGCGGTCGATCTGGGTGATGTTGCGGATGACTGACTTCCCTTCTGCGGAGAGGGCTGCCAGGACCAGGGCTATTCCTGCGCGGATATCCGGGCTTTCCATTTTTTCGCCAGCGAGAGGGGTGGCCCCCTGAACGATGCAGCGGTGCGGATCGCACAGCACGATTTGGGCTCCCATGCTTACCAGCTTGTCCGTAAAGAACATCCGGCTTGGATACATCCAGTCGTGGAACAGGATCGTGCCGGAGGACTGGGTGGCGACGACGATGGCGATGGACATCAGATCCGTTGGGAACGCCGGCCAGGGCATTACGCTGATCTCCGGGATCGCTCCACCCAGGTCTGGTTCGATCGTCAGCCGCTGCTCGGACGGGACGATGACATCCTCGCCATCGACCGTCCATTCCACGCCCAGGCGCCCGAAAACGAGCTGGATCATGCCCAGATACTGTGGACCGGCGTTGCGTATGCGGATCTCCCCATGCGTCACCGCGGCTGCACCGATGAAGCTGACGACCTCCAGATAATCGGGGCCGATGGTGAAATCTCCGCCGCCCAACCGATCCACTCCGTGAATGTACAGGGTGTTCGAGCCAATATTCTCGATATGCGCCCCCATACGGTTCAGCGCCATGCAAAGCTCCTGGATGTGAGGTTCGGAGGCTGCATTGCGAATGACCGAATCGCCTTTCGCCAGGACGCAAGCCATGATGGCATTCTCGGTGGCGGTCACGCTGGCTTCATCCAGTAAGATATCGGCTCCGTGCAGCTGCCGAGCACGGAAATGGAAACTGCGATTGTAAGTCACCTCTGCACCGAGGGCTTTGAGAGCCAGGAGATGCGTATCCACACGTCGGCGGCCAATCACATCGCCGCCAGGCGGCGGCAGGTGCAGCTCCCCAGTGCGGGCGGTCATCGGTCCGGCCAGCAAGATCGATGCGCGGATCTTGCGCGTCAGATCCTCGTCCAGGTCGGCAGAGCGCACCTCGCGCGCCTGAACGCGCCAGGTATGCGGCGCCAGGGTTTGGATGTCCACGCCGAGGCTCTCCAGCAAACATCGCATGGCCTGAACATCCCCAATTTCGGGCACATTGCGCAGGATAATGGCCTCTTCGGTCAACAGGCTGGCCGCCAGCAATGGCAAGGCTGCGTTCTTGTTTCCGGACGGCGTGACCTCGCCCCGCAGGGGTCTGCCGCCGTGAATGATGAACTGTTCCATTTTTTTTCCTTACATCTCCACTTATCGGCCAGATTCCGGCTTGTTCCTTGCACCCGGTTGAAGGGCGATTCCTCTGCGACAACCAACTCCCCGAGCACCTTCGCTGACCGCATTTTAAGCCAGGATCGTAAAATCGCCAAGTTTCGTTTTCGGATATAATGATGCCATGGTTGTCACCCTGATCGGGGTCAGTTTAATCGGCCTGGTGACTGGCCTGCTGATCAATTACCTCGCCGACGTATTGCCGCTCACCCGCCGCATCAGTCGGCCCATTTGCGTAGAGTGCGGCCGTCCGCTAGGCTGGCGCAACTTCCTCCTGTTCAGGCCATGCCCGGTGTGCTCCACGCCGCGCTCGCTGCGCTCTTACCTTGTGCCGATTGCGGCCATGGTCGCATACGCCGCAGCCTGGATCTGGCAATCCGGCCGTATTCCTTTCTGGCTGGCAGCGATCGTACTGGCCTATTTCGGCCTGGTCGTGATCATCGACCTCGAGCACCGCTTGATACTGCATCCCGTCAGTCTGGTCGGCTTGATTCTCGGATTGGGATTCGGCGTTTACGTCAATGGGATTGTCAAAACCTTGTTGGGCGGCGCGGCGGGCTTTATCATCATGCTGGCGCTTTACTACCTGGGGGAGCTCTTTGCGCGCTGGCTGGCCAAACGCCGCGGACAGACCCTTGATGAGGTCGCGCTCGGCTTCGGCGATGTGAATCTTACCGCGGTGCTCGGCTTGATGCTGGGTTGGCCCGCGGTCCTGGCCGGGATCGTCGTCGCCATCCTGTTGGCCGGGCTGGTGAGTATGATTTACCTGGTTTATCTGCTCATCACCCGCCGCTACCGGTTGTTCACGGCCATCCCTTATGCGCCGTTTCTGGTTATCGGGACGGTAATATTATTGTCCTTCATCCGGTAGGATACGGGTAATCGATGCGTCTGCTATTGTGTAACGTATTACATCCGGAGTCGTTTACATATGAGGGAGCGCGATGAAGTCGCCATCGCTCGAACTTCCCGATGACCAACTCGTCCATCGCGCGATCCGGGGTGACAATGGCGCTTTCGGTCAGCTTTACGAACGCTATTTGGAACTCATTTACCGGTATATCTATTTCCGGGTAGCCGATTCATACGAAGCGGAAGACTTGACCGAAACTGTATTCTTAAAAGCCTGGGAAGCGCTCCCGCGTCTGCGCGAAAAAAACCTGAATTTCAAGGCCTGGCTGTATCGCGTGGCGCACAACGTGGTCGTCGATCGGCACCGCATGCACAAGCCCACTGTTTCTCTTGACCAGGTGGTGCTGCAGAAATCCTTCATCGGTGAAAACCCCGAGACCACTGCCCAGGATGGGGAAACCGCTGCGGAGATAGCCAGGTTGATTGCCAGCCTCGATGAAGATTTGCAACAGGTCATTACCTGCCGCTTCATCATGAATATGAGCCATGCGGAGACGGCGGTCATTCTCGGTCGCTCAGAGGGATACGTACGCGTGTTGCAACACCGTGCATTGAAGAAGTTGAAGGAAATCTTGAAGGACGAGACGCTGAATGAATGACCTTCAGGCAGAACAACTGGCCGCATACCTCGAACTCGAGGAAGCGGGACGAATGGAAGCCCAGGAGTGGCGGCTGAGCCACCCCCATGAAGCCGACGAACTCGCGCCTCTGCTCCAGATAGCTTTCATGCTCCGCAGCGCTCCGCCGGCGCCCATGCGCCCCGAGTTTCTCCGCGAATCGCCTCAGAGGCTGTTGCGCCGCATCAATTCCCGCGCAACCAGGGAATCTGTAACAATCTTACAAAAGTTACGTTATTTATGGCAGATGAGCCTGGGCGCGACCGTATTGGGTCGGCCGGTTTTAGCATGGATTGGCATAGCGGTTCTGGCAGCGGCTCTCTTGGGAGCCGGCGCGGTTTCAGCGTCTAATTCAGCTCTGCCAGGTGATGCGCTTTATCCGGTCAAACTGCAGGTCGAACATATGCGGGTCGCCGTGGCAAGTCCAAACCAACGCCTGGAACTGGAGTTGCAGTTTATCGAGACTCGTCAGGAAGAAATTCGCAAGCTTATCCAGACCGGGCGATACGCACATCTGGCGCAGGCATCAGAACTTTACAAAAACGAAATGAACGAACTGGCCTCTAATCTGGTAAAATTAGAGGCAGATAACCAGAATCAAGCCTTTTCATTATCACAGCAGTTTGAGACAGCGTTAAGCAATAACATCGCTGTCTTGTCGGAATTACTGGTAAAGGTCCCGGTACAGGCGCGGCCAGCCATCGAGAATGCCATCGAGGCCTCGAACCACGAGAAGGAGAGTTTACGTCACACCCCCAACACACCTCCGGGCTTGTCGAATGATCGCGAAGATACGCCAGTACCGTTTCAGGTAACCCCGGAGGGTGACCATAAGGGGAGAAAGACAGAAGTGCCCAACGGGAAATCGACGGATGTGCCCAATGGAAAACCGACCGATAAGCCACCCAACCGAACGGCAAGCAGTACCCCCCAACCAGAGACCGGCGACAGCCAGCCGCCCGGCCTGGCAAAAACCCCTGAAAACAGGCCGACCAGGAGTAAGTAGGGAAGGCTTGATTGCTTATTTAAAAGGGGAAGATCGCTTCGGCCAGGGTATGGTCGAGTTTGCCCTGGCGTTGCCGATTTTGCTCTTGCTGGTTATGGGCATCATCGAAGGCGCGAGGCTGCTGTTCATCTACGCCATTGTCAGCTCCGCCAGCCGCGAGGGCGCGCGTTACGCGGTGGGCGTCGGAACCAATAACACCGGCATCCCGCAATATGATGATTGCGCGAATATTAGAGCAGCCGCAAAACGAATAGGATCGATTGCCGGAATTGGTGATAGCAATATTCAAATTTATAAGCTCTCTTCCACCAATGTTGCCACCGCTTATTGCCCCAATAATGCTCCCTCGACCATGCCCTTTGGGCGGGGAGACCGGGTACAGGTGAAAGTGACGATTTCGTATCGGCCAATCGTTCCGCTCGTACCCTTCCCATCAGGATTACCGATTGTTTCTGCGAATGCTCGATCTGTAATCTCTGATGTATATATTCAGGCCTCTGAACAACCAAACGTGGTATTCACTACAACGGTCCCACCCTCCCCTACACCTAATCCAAGCACTCCCACACCGACCCAGAAAGTTCCGCCCGGTCAGGCTACCAATACCCCAACTCCGACAACGACGCCTACACCGACGCTTCCCTTGTGCAGCGAGAGCGGCATCATTACCGGTGCCATTACCCAGGGTGATAAGAACTGGGAACCGCACGCTTATAAGGTTCAGATCATCAACACGACTCCAAACGATGGTACAGGCATTACTGGGCACCTGATTTCGTTGACCGCTCAATGGCAGACTAATTCCTATCTTCAATCCATTTATTTTGCATCCGCGCTGATTGCTTCTCCGAACAGCGGAAACCCGGTAATTGCAACCTGGCCGTCAGACGCCCCCAATAATGTCCTGGGTCCGGGCATTACAAAAATGCTGGCATTGGATTTTAGTGGGAATTACGTCACGGGAAATAGCGCCTTTAATGTTACTTTGATTTTTGCGCTGACCAGTCCGTCGGTGCCGCAGTGCCGCATCGAATTACCATGATCCACCATGGCTTCATCATGAAAAAGGGGAAACCATGGCAAAACGTTTAGTAGCCGATAAGAAAGAACGCGGTCAAAGTTTGGCCGAGCTGGCCATCAGCCTGACTTTTCTTCTCATCCTGGTCGGGGGAATTATTGATTTAGGGCGCATGTTTTTCACCTACATCACCCTCCGCGATGCAGCTCAAGAGGGCGCTTCTTACGGCTCCTACGCCTGCGCTCAGGAAGGGGGTAGCGGAGATTGCATCAAGGGACCAACCTTCATAAATAATGTAAAAACGAGAGTGCGACAATCCTCTCAGGGGAACGGGAGCATCGTTGACTTGACCAATTGGCCGTTGAACCAGATCACCGTGACGATGACCACCCATAATGGCAATGCCTATCCCTGCTCCGGGGACGAGATCACTGTCAAAGTCCAGGATCCCAATTTCGATATCACTATGCCCTTTATTGGCGCATTTATTGGCCAGCAAATTCTCATTCAGTCCACTGCATCGGACGTGATACTGGCTCCAGCTTGCCCAACACCCTAGGATGTGAGAATTAAGATCTTGATGAAGAGGTGGATTATGAAAAACAGGACCAGAAAGGCGGAAAGAGGTCAGGCCATTGTATTGCTGGTCTTTGCCCTGGTTGGATTGCTGGCCTTCACCGGCCTGGCGATCGACGGCGGGATGCTCTATTCTGACCGGCGCAGCGCGCAAAACGCGGCTGATAGCGGAGCTTTGGCCGGCGGTTATTCCCTGGCTTCTAACAATTATTCCGGGGTTGTGCCCACGGCCCTCGCACAGGCGGGTGTAAATGGTTTCGGCGGGCCCGCTTCGGGGCCGCATGTGACGACGAATTCGGGCTTTCTGCACGATGCGGTTTATGACGACGGCAATACCCGCACTGAGGTCTACTGGCCGCCGGCGGATGGCCCTTATCAGGGAAATATTAAATATGTGCAAGTAAAAGTAACCCACACGATTAAGACGAATTTCATCCACCTGGTGTGGCCGGGTCTGGCCAGAAGTACGGTTCAGGCAGTTGCTCGCGCTGATCCCTCCGGTCCTGTTGGTCTGGGCAAGTCTTTGGTCGGTCTGTCCCCGCACGATTGTAATACCGTCTGGTTCAACGGAAATGGCGCCTGCCCTCCAGATAACCCAGGATGCACTAACAAGGATACAATCCTTGTGGAGATTACCGATGGCGGCGGCGTGTATTCCAACTCGGACGCTACTGGGAACTGCGCTTCCGGCCAGCAAAACGGCTCTGGCGGTATTTATGTGGACAGCGGGAGCATCGACGTTGTGGGAAGTTTCCGCCAGGTGGGTAATTCTGGCACCGTCTATCCAAATCCAAATACCGGCGTTGATCGGCTGAACATTCCCAGTGTGCCCATACCGGATTGTTTGACCGGCTATCCAAATCTCAGCTCCGTGCCGGGGGGCAACACTGTCACGATTAATCCAGGACGATACGATCAAATACGACAGACAGGCAATAATGATGTTTTGAATTTGAATCCCGGCGTTTATTGCATTCAACACGATTTTGTGATCAACGGTGGAACGATCCAGGTGAATCCCAGCGCCAATTCAGATCAAGGTGTTTTTATCTACATGATGAACCTTGGCGGTAATGACGTTTTCTCCATTGGCGGAGGCACAATCGTTAACCTACGCGCCGCTCAAGATACGAACAACCCTCTAATGTTCCCCGCCAAGGATCCCGTTACCGATGAGCCGATGGGTGAAGTGAATTACAATGGACTATTGTTGCTTTACAATCCGAAAACGCCCCCCACCACCAGCGTTCAGGTGACGGTATCGGGAAATCCAATTGTGAATCGTGGCACTCCATATACCGGATCCATTATTGCTCCTACGGTAGGATGCAATATTGCCGGAACATCGGATGTGGAAACGATCGATGCCGAGATCATTTGTTATGTGGTTAACGTTTCCGGAGATGCATTGCTGCAGATGCGTTACGACGCCGGCAAGTTATTCGATCTGGCCGGTCGGCTTAATTTAGTAAAGTAAAATGGATTGGTTGGATGAGAAAGAAACCCCTGGTTCAAATTAAACCAGGGGTTTTCTTGTGATTGAGTTGTTACAGCTCACGGTCCGGCGGTTTCAATCTGCACCGATACTTCTCCCTGGAACTGGGTGAAGTTCTTGTGAAATTCCTCAATCAGCACATGCGCCTGGCGGTCATAAGCGGCCGCATCCGCCCAGGTGCGTCGTGGATCGAGCACATCGGCAGGCACATCGGGGCATTCCAGGGGAACTTCCAGTCCAAATAATGGATCTGTGCGCATAGCTGTATTATCAAGCTGGCCGTTCAGCGCGGCGCGCACCATGGCGCGCGTGTATGGCAGGCTGATGCGCTTGCCCACGCCGTACGGCCCGCCGGTCCAGCCGGTGTTCACCAGCCAGACGCGCACATTATGGCGAGCGATCTTCTCGCCCAACAGGCGTGCGTACACGCTGGGGTGCAAGGGCAAAAAAGGCGCGCCAAAACAGGTGGAGAAGGTGGCCTGGGGCTCGGCGCCCAATCCTTTCTCTGTGCCGGCCAGCTTGGAGGTATAGCCCGAGAGGAAGTAATACATGGCCTGCTCGGGATTCAGGCGGGCGATAGGCGGCATCACCCCGAAGGCGTCAGCAGTGAGCAGGAAGATGTTCTCCGGATGGCCGGCGTACCCCTCGGTCACATGGTTGGGGATATAGTCGAGTGGGTAGGCGGCGCGGGTGTTTTCTGTCAGCCGGTCGTCATCGAAATCTATCCGACGTGTGTATGGATCAACCACCACGTTCTCCAGCACGGTGCCGAAGCGATGGGTGGCTTCCCAGATCAGCGGCTCCAGCTCCGGGCGGAGATGGATGGTCTTGGCGTAACAGCCGCCTTCGAAGTTAAACACGCCATCGTCGCCCCAGCCATGTTCGTCATCTCCGATCAGGCGTCGCTCTGGGTCGGAGGAAAGGGAGGTCTTGCCTGTGCCAGAGAGACCGAAGAAGAGGGCCACATCTCCACGCGCTCCCACATTGGCCGAGCAGTGCATGGAAAGCACCCCACGGTGGGGCATCAGCGCGTTCATGATGGTGAATATGGATTTTTTAATCTCCCCGGCGTAGTCGGTGCCGCCGATCAGGATCAACCGGCGGGTGAAGTCAATAGCGATGAACACGTCGGAATTGGTGGCATGACGCTTGGGTGTGGCCAAGAAACCCGATGCGTGAATCAGGGTGAACTCGGGTACGCGTTGATCCAGCTTATCGGGCGGCATGCGCAGGAACAGGTTGCGGGAAAACAGGCTGTGCCAGGCGGTCTCGGTGACGATGCGGATGGGCAACTGGTAGGTCGGATGCGCCCCGGCCAGCATATCCTGCACGAAGACCTCCCTACCCTGAAGGTAGGCCAGCATTTCGTGATACAGAAGATCGAACTTATCTGGGGCCATCGGCCGGTTTACCTTGCCCCACCAGATATCTTCGTCCTCTTTAAGCCCATTCTTGACCACGAATTTATCGTTCGGGGAGCGACCAGTATACGGTGTGGTATTGACTACCACCGCGCCCATGTGTGCCAGGATACCCTCTCCGCGCCGCAGAACATGCTCGACCAGCACAGGCGGGTACAAATTCCAGTACACAGTGCCTTGATTGTAGATCTGATGGTGTTCCAGACCGTAATGACTGGGGTGCCCTATATTTTCGGGCATAGGCTTGACCTCCAATGAAATTATAGCCAATTTTAACCTCTCTCTTCCCCTCTCCTTTAGGAGAGGGGAAGGGCTGGGGATGGGGTGAGGCTTCCTCCCAGCGCAAGCGCTGGGGCTTGGGTAAATCTTACTGTTCACCTAACAGTCTCGGAAACCAGTACCAGATGACATCCTGCGCTGGCTTGCCGTGCACGGATGCCGATTTGTCTTCCAGCGCTGCGGGCGGGTAATATCCCCGCGAAACCACCCCGGCGATCCAATCGCGCTGGTTGGCGGCTACGAACAGGGCGTTGTAGGCGTCCACCTGGGCCTGCAAATCCACCTCGAGTGAAGGGATGTCGGGGTTCGGCCGGCTGAGGATATCCAGGCTGAGGCAGCCGCCGCCCCGCGCCGGCAGGCAGGAGGAGAGCAGTCCTTTGGCGGACGGGAAATCCGCCGCTATCACGACCGGCTTGTTGACCTGCTGCTGCAGCGCGCGAACCTTGCCATCCAGGATCGAGCCAAGATCGTTTTCCAGGTCAGTCTCGCTTGGGTTGGGCTGGCTTGCGATCGGTGCCGAAAGCATCAGGTAAATTTGATCCACCGCATCCAGGAAGGATGGTGGAAAGTCCACCCCCTGGGGATAGGGTAGAGCCCAAAGGATCTTGCCGTTGAAATGCGCCCTCACCTCCTGCAAGATCTTGCGCCAACGTTCGGCTGCATCGGCCGGTACGCCTGAAGCGGAGCCGTCGGCCAGTTTTCCTTCTGGCAGCGCCGGAGCAAGCCAATCTCCGCCCAGGACGAGAGCCCCCGCGTTGCTTTGCGCGGCCAGATCGGCAAAGTTGGTGGCAAACTCGCCGTAACGGTCGAACCACATGTCCCACCAGGTTGCGTCGCGGGGAGCGGTCTGCCACCATTGGTTGGCGTCGCCGGTGAAATGAGCGGCGGGGAAGATGGCTAGATTCAGGTTTTCGCTCCGCGCGGATTGCGCCTCCTGCTCGGCGTCGTTCCAGAGCGGGTCGGAAGCTGGATTCAGTTCAAAAGATGGGTAGCGGTTGTCGGTGAACGTCCACGAAGGGGTCAGCATGACCCAATTCGCGCCGATACCGTGGACCTCCTTGAATGCTTCGGCGAAGCGCGGTAGCCAGGTTGGGTTGTAGTTGGATTGGAATTCGATCCCTGCGATGTATGAGGAGCCGCGTGGCTGGATCTGCGCGGCGACGACCTGGGTCGGCGTTTCTGAGGGCTGCCACCATTGCCAGGCTCTGATCTCGTTCTTGAATGGCAGCGGCTCCGAGGTGACCTTGAAAGGCCTCCCCCTGGCTGCTGGACCGGCTGTCTCGGCGTCGTCTGCGCTGTCGCATTGGTCGTTGCGACAGTAGCGGTACTCCATGTTCGTCAGCAGGTTGAGCGGGTTATCGAGTACGTATGACCAGGTGTTATTGCCTGTCGGCCACATGGGAATGGGCGGCGTCCAGGCGAAGGGACTGAATTGTATCGACACACTGTCTGTGGCCGGCGTGTTCGCGGGAACGGTCACCTGGAACGTGCCATAACCGGTTTTCGGCGAGCGCCAGGTTTCAACAGTATCCTGGACGACCGTATTGGCGTCCGGAACGATGAATTGCCGCAGGACGAAACCTCCATCTTTGGTCAATTCAGCGTTCCAAAATCCATCGCCAAAGGTGTACTTGTAGCGCAGGTCCGTGCCAGCGTGCAGGGAGAGGGTGACTGAGTAGCGTCCATCCGGAAGTTCGGTCAGTGTTGGCATGCGGGCCGCCACGCTGCTGAGGCCGGCGCTCAAATCGGCAAAGGTGTTGCCGAGCGTTTCCAGGTTGCCGGCCAGGCGGATAGGCACTCCTTCCACGTTTTCCTTCGGCACTGTAACCACGAATGCCACATTTACCATCGGGGCGGGAGTAAGTTTGATGGTTGCTGGAGTAGTGGCTCCGGCGGCAACCACTGCCCCTTGCTGGAAGGTGTGGTAGGCGCCGTCCAGCGCGTAAACGACCAGATTGTGCGTCGCTGGCGGCAGGCCGTTAAGTACGAAACTGCCGTCCGAGGCGGTAAAGGTCTGTCGACCGCCGGCTGCGACCATCAGACCGGGGATGGGAGCATTGTTGGTGGCATCAACCACCTTGCCTTCGATGCGTCCAGTTTCGCCATTGAAGGGCTGGTCAGACCATGCGCTCACCAGATCCTGGACGACGCCAGGGGCAGTCACGTCATATAACCGGTAACGCACCTGCTGGCCAGTCGTGGTGATCTCCACTGCGGGGGGATTGGTGCCGCGGGTGTACCGATATTTAACCACCGATCCAAGGGTGATCGGCAAACGGATGCCGAAATGGCGCGCATCCATCTTTTGCATGGGGTAAGTGATCGGATTGAGGGCGAGCCCGGTCACTTCGTCTACGATGTTGAGATAAACCGACTGCCCTTCCGGTGCGTCCTGAGGCAGAGCTACCATGAAGGTGATCTCGGCTTGTGGTAAAGCAGCCGCCTGAGATGATCCTTCTCCGGGAGATGAAGCGGTCGGCGAAACGGGCTGTAAATATGGCAGCGAGCATCCAGCTAGAGAAATCAGGATGATGCCAATGCTCGAAATATGCCACAGTCGTTTCCACGAAATCCCATGTCCATCATGTCGGCTCATTTTCAACCCCCTCCTCGCTTCATGCTTTACCAGGTTGTGTAGACCATTTTTGAAGAGCACTGAATGGAGTGACATTCGTGTCTTCGTTTTCAATCCGTTGACGGCTTATTCGGTTTGTCGAAATGCCGATGATCGAAGGCTGTGGCACAAGATAGAGCGCGTTTCCCCCCTCAGGAGGCGATAGGCGAACATTAAAAATCATAGGGCATGGGTAATCGCGCGGTGGTTTCTGTTATTCTGGGTCGGCTTTATTCGAGTTTGAGCCGAAGGATTGGCGGATCTCGTTTTGCCGGGCAGCCAGGCTGCCCAATACACCATTTACGAACCGCGGTGTGCTGTCTGATCCGTAGATTTTGGCCAGCTCGATGGCTTCGTTAATCGCAACCTTGATTGGAGTGCTTCCTTGAACGGCAAACTCCCACAATGCAATGCGGATGATATTCCGGTCGATTACTGCGACCTGATCGAGCGGCCACTCAGGGGCGTGCTGGGCGATGATCTCGTCCAGTGGCTTTACTTGGGATAGGACACCATAGACGATCTGGTGGCAAAACTCGCTCAGGTCATCTTCGAGCGGGGTGTCTTTGAGCCGCTCCTCAAGCACCGTCTGCGGTGAGTGCCCGGTGAGATCAATTTCATAAAGAGCTTGCAAGGCAACACTGCGCGCCTTGGTGCGGGATTTCATACCATTTAATCTTTTTTCGGCTCGCTGTAATCAATATCTTCTACGTGAATATTGACTCGGCCGACATCCATTCCGACCATTTCGGATATTGCTCGGGAGATCTTGTTTTGCAGTGCGCGACTGACTTCGCGTACGTTGACGTCATGTTGCAGCACCACATAAATATCAGCGTAAACCGTGTTGTTTTCCACGGAGATACGCACACCTTCCAGGCTGCTGCGCTTGAAGAGACGGTCTACACCGCCTGGAATTGGGCTGAGACGGCTGACTCCCGGAACGCTCAACGCTGTGAGGCGAGCTATGGTTAAAAGCACATCCGGTGCAATGGTGGTCACGCCTGAAAGGTGCGGATTTTCGCTCATGCATTCTCCCGGTCAATGATTTCGTAGGCTTTCTAGCGGCCCGATCAATTGGCGCCGTATTATTATAACCCTGATTTATCCTGCTTGGACGAAGCCCTGATCTTCCGCTCGCTCAATGCGAGAGCGCCGAGGCAGGTTTCACCTGCGGCTCCACCTTGCTGTCAACTGGCTTCAAACGGATGCCCCGCAACGCCAGGGTGGACAGTAAAAAGAGTGTTCCGTAGATGGCGAACAGGATCAGATAACCCAGGCCTGGAAAATCCACCACCCGGCTCGTGATCTGATCGGCGATCGGTCCTCCGATGTAAGCGCCGATGGCGCCCGCGCCCGCCCCTGCCAGATTGGATATGCCCAAGTACCGGCCGGCCTGCTCGGGTGGGACGATCTCTGTGCCCAGCGCCCAGTTGGAGGTGTAAAAGACGCCAATTGCCATACCGATCACGCTGCCCCCCACGTAGATGAGGGTCAAATTGGGGACGAGCAGAGCGATCAGTGTGCCCAGCGCAGCTACCAGGCCGCTCAGGAGGACCAGCCGCTTGTGTCCGAAGCGGTCCGCCAACCAGCCGCTTGGGAGAGCAGCCAATAGGATGAAAATGCCCACGAACATGGTGAGCATGGCTGCCGGTCCGACGGCCTTTTCGCGCGCGAAGCCTAGCCTCGCCTGGAGGAAATACACGGTGAAACTGGCCAGGTTGTTGGCACCTACCAGGAACGCGAGGCGGTTCACCACCCACCAGGTAAACGAAGGATGCTTGCGGATGACGTCGCCTACCCCTACTCGCACACTCATCCATACGCCCAGGCCAATCGCCACAAGCATGGCCCCGAGACCGGTTACTCCTATAAGAATCGCACCGCTCAGGCTCCCGCCAACCCCATTCACCAACCGGCTGATGGCCTGCACCAGCCAGCCCATCAGCAGTATGATTGCGGTAAACAGAGCCGTCATCAGTGCCAGACGCAGAAAGGGCGTCCAATTGAGCGCTGAGGGTGAGCCAGACGGGCGTTCCTCAGGGGCGAACATCGTCAGAACCATGGCGATGACCAGAATGCCCATGGCGATAAATATGCCCGTCCATAAATGTCCAGCAGCGATTACCCGACCGATCGTGAACGAAACCAGAATGAGTGGTAGCGGAATCTCGAAGATGGCCTTCACCCCCGAGAAGCGCCCCCGCATCTTCTCTGGAACCAGATCCGGTATCAGACCGTTCTGCCCGGCTTGCGCGGTGTTCGATGAGATTTGCAGCAGGATGATCATCGCGAAAAGAAATACATATCCGCTCATGCCTGATAGACCGGCGGACAGACTGATCAACGCCATGAACACCAGATCGAGCAGCGTTCCGATCAGAATGAAAGGCCGACGGCGGCCCCAGCGCAGCGTGCTCCGATCCGAGAGCATGCCCATCAACGCCTGCACGAGCAGGGCTGCCATCAGCGTCCACAGTCGCAGGGTGCCGTAGAATGTGCCCTTCAGCTCTTCGCCGACGAATTGCTGAACCAGCAATGGCACCACGAGAGGAGTCATTGTCTGGGCCACGGTCGTCAGGCCGAGCCAGTAGATGTTGATGGTCAGGTAATCGTGCCAGCGCGCCGGTTTATTCATGATTTTCCCCTCATCGAAGATTTGTTTTCCATAAAATATAACCCCATCCGTCCACCGCGGGATTCGTTGCGGCCACACCATAATTTTTTATGAAATAAAAAAATGTCCTCGCAGGTGCGCCATGCCCTACCACTTGATGGGTCATGCTTGAAAACTGGGAGGCAGGTATTGCGGTCGTACCTTGCGGATGAATTCGATCGAGGCGAGAGCTTCGGCAGGATTCAGCTCGAGCACCAGGGGGCCCTTGAAGCCGGCTTTGTCCAGGCGGTCGAGGAAAAGGCCGACGTCCAGGTCACCCGTGCCCAGCGGTTTGTGATCCTTGCCATAACCAATGAGATGTTCTGGCCCCTGCCAGGCGCCATCATGCAGGTGCACTTCAGCCAGACGCGTCAGGCAGCGTTCCAGTGCTTCAAACAGGCCAATTGGGCCAGAAAAACCCACCAGGATGTGCCCGGTGTCCAGGCAGATCGACAGGTCGAGACGCTCGGCCAGCTCCAGGGTGAGGTCGAACGGGAATTCGATGGTTTCAATGGCCAGCCTCCGACTGTCAAGGCCGGTCTCCGTGAGAAGGGACTCGATCGTTGCCTGGGCGTTATTCTGAAATTGGGCCAGCACTAGCGGACGGGCAAGCTCAGGCATCTTCATGTGGTAGAACTCGGCTGCCAGCGCACCCGTCGCGTGCAGTACGAACACCTCCGGATCGAGCGGTAAGGTTGCCTTGACCGTATCGATGAGCACCCTGAGCGATCCTTGCCGCACCGCTGCCTGCGGTGTGGATGGCTCGATGGACCAGAGCGGCAGATGGACTGTGTATGTGAGCCCATGTTCCTGTTTATATGAGAGCAGGTTCTCCATGGAAATCGAAGTGAAGGACTGCGGGAAGAACAAGGCCAGGTCGCTGTTCAGCTCGATCGGGTCGAAGCCAGTTTCCGCCAGGCGCGCCACGTGGGAGCGATGGTCGAAGGCGCCGACGTACTGGATGATTTGTTGCGGCGAAAGCCCTGCCGGCGCAAGAAAGGACATTTGCATTTCCATGATGCCGAAGCGCATGATTAACCTCCAAACTTACTCGCTTGATATGGATCCCGGCTCATATATAGCTGCCTTTCAACGTTTTTCGCTTTCCCCTGGATACGAACCACGCAGGTACTGCGCATACACATCGGATACATCCATGCTGGGAGCAGTCTTGCTCAGGATCGAAAAGAGTGCGGACGGACTGGCAATCTTCCCATCATATTGGCGTACATATTCGCGCAAAAAGGAAAAGAAAGCCTGCTCTCCTATCCTTTTGCGTACGGCTTCCCAGAAAAGCGCTCCCCGCAGATATACCGCGTCGACGTAGGGGCGGAAGCCCGTAAAAGCGTAAACCGGCTGATCGACCTCGCCCACCGGCTGGAAGCGGTTTACGCGAAAGCTCCACCACCAGTCGACCAGCTCGGGATAGTTCTTTTCATAATAGAGCAGCTCGCTGTAAGTAGCCAGAGATTCATCCAGCCAGGGATCGCGGGCGGGGTCGTTCCCCACCAGACCGCCCCACCATTGATGGGCGGTCTCGTGAGCAGCAATGGAAGTCAGATAATTGGTCTGCCCGCCGCGATAATCGGCGAAATATTCCTGGCCAAGGAAATACAACCCATCGTATTCCATGCCGTCCGGAAACTCGCTCTCGACCAATGCCAGACTTGAATGCGGGTATGAGCCGAACAATTCCCCGTAAAGCCTCAAGGACGCCAAGGTCGTTTCCAGCGCAGCCCGGCCGGCTGGCACGTGTTCGGGAAACACATAGGCAGTAACCTGGTGACCGTCCTGATTTCCTTCCAGCACGCGGTAGTCTCGGCTGGCCGACCAGGTGAAGTTGCGAGCGGTCGTATCGAAGACGCGACGGTCACCCTCAATGCTGGCGGGAGTGCTCGCAGCCACGATCAGGTCATCGGCCGGATGCTCCAGACGGATCTCGACGTGATAGGCGGCTAGCGGATAGGTCAGGTGCTCGCCAACCCGGCCAGGCTCGTCCAGCGCCCACCCATCGGCGAGATAAGCAGGGACAAAGGGATACCAGTCGCCGAAATTCACCTGGCGTGCGCCCACGCTCAATGGGCCGACGCCATGTGGGAGTTTCAAATGATACGAGAGGTTTATTTCTACCTGCTGGTTGGGCGCCAGCGGCTTTGCCAGATCAAGCCAAAGTATGTTTCCACCAAGGGTATGTTTGGCCTCCATCCCATCAGGTTCCCAAGATACCTGCCCAAGGTGAAAGGCATCGGCAAATCGGTTGGCTTCGACAACCAGTGGCAATCGGTTGAATGTGATCGGAGCGTTATTGGTAAAGATAGTCGTCTCATCCACATTCAGCGACGCATTCGTCTCGTCGTAAGCCGCGATCAAGGTATATCGCGTCATCGCGGCCTTAGATGTGGATGGGGGCGTTTCCGTCCCTGTCGGAAGAGGATCGGGGAGCATGTGAGTTTGGGTTTGATCAGCAACCGTCGACGATGGCAAGGGCGCAGGTATTGTGGCTGAAGAGCCGTCCTCTTCTTTTTCTACAGAGCTGGAAGATTGGCCTTGGCAAGCTCCGCTCCAGCCAATGATCATCAACGCCAGCGTGATCCCACCGATCAGCCGGCCAGGAGCTTTGTATCCAATCACGGGCCCATTTCCCAGTGGATTGAGTCGGGATCGGACATCTCAATCGCTTTCTTCAGAGGAAAGCGCAGCGACCAGCTCGCGGCAGAAATCCGGAATATCGGGCACCACCCGGCCCCAAACGATATTGCCGCTGCGGAATGCGGGTTCGTCTCGCCAGCGTGCGCCTGCGTTGATCATATCGTCTTTAATGCCCTCGCTGCCGGTGGCTTCGTGCCCTTTGACGATTCCTGCACTGATGCCCACCAGCCCGGCGTGACAGATCATGCCGATGATCTTGTTGGCCTCATTGATGCGGCGCACGAAATTCTTCACGCTGTCGTACCGGCGCAGGCGATCAGGCGCCCAACCTCCCGGGATAACGAGAGCATCAAATTGTTCCGGTCTGACGTCCTCGATGCCGGTTTCAGAGCGCGCCTCCAGGCCGTTCTTGCCATGATAAACTTCGCCAGCTTTCAACCCGATGATGGTAACCGAGGCGCCTTCCTCTCTCAGACGCATGACCGGTACCCAGAATTCAAGATCTTCAAAGCCGGGGCCAACCAGATAGGCGATTCTTTTACCAGTCAGTTTCATAACCTGCTCCCAATCCAAATGATCGAAGATCTCTCTTCACCTATTTCCGATTATCATTTCTGAAGATGGATAGGTTTTGGCAGCGGATTGCTGCGGTTGAACTGCCAGGCCCAGACGGCCGGGATGGGCGATCCCAGGGCCAATGCTGCGCTGGCGGCATAGAATAGCGCAGCAATCGCACCTGTATTGATGACGGATGCTGCCACGTTCATCAAGACGGCGATCAAGAATGCGATGAACGCTATGCCAGCCAGGATTCCCGTGATGCGCCAGCCGGCTTTTTGGGAAGCCCGCCTCACTCCCAGGATGCGGCCATTTTGTCCGTTGATCCAAACCGGCAAAGCACGACCGTTTTCATCTTTATACCAGGTGGCATATGCAGGCAGCAAAAGCTGGGTCCAGTTGAGGTCGCGGTAGTCGGCCTCGAGTCTAAAGCGATCCAGGTGCTGCGCGCCAGCCGCGGTTTGTGCGTCTTGCGCCGCACGCCGGTCGAATTGTGGCTTGGCCAGGCTCCAGGCATGATCCGGTTCGAGGTCGGGGATTCGCACAAACGCGTCTCGCAAAGCCTCCTGCTGGTAGGCCTGTGCTTTGGTGGTATCGTACCCGCCCAGCCCGTCAATGATCTGGCCATGTTCCTCTAGCGCTGGTGCAGCCACATTTTGGTAAGAAATCTGTATCTCTCCGATCCGCGCTTCCCAGCGCACGCGGGTTTCAACCTTCTTTTGCGTCATCCACTTACCGCCGGAATATATCTCGGTGGCACTTTCCACCTGATAATCGAAGCCGGCTTGAGCCTGCCATAGTCCTGCTACCGTGCCATCCACCAGCCACATGGGCAAATAGACGCGCCGCAAACGCGAACGCAAGGCATTGGCTGAAAAATCGGGTGGACGGAGCCAGACGCCAGCAGTCCAGTTGGCGATCAAGGAAGCCGCATGGCCATCGTCAACCTCATAAGGCGCTAAAAGCTCGGGCGGTTCGGATCGCATCCGTACAGGTTGGGCTACCAAAGACCTTGAGGCGCAGGCCGGGCAAAGGCCTGTTTCATTTCCCGGTTGGATGAGAAAGGCAGCTCCACAAGATGGGCAGCCGGAAGCAACTAGATGGATACCCCAGTAAGAAGTAGTTTCGACAACAGGTGGAGTGGGCAAGCCTTCGCTCATGCTTCCCCTGCCTTCATTGCCTGAACCAGGATAACGATTGTGATGACCAGCCCGATCAGAAAGGCGATTGCGCCGATCCCGAAGAGGACTCCGCCCGTATTTGTACCCGAGAAAGCCAGCATACTCACCAGCCCGATGAGGAGGCCAGGCGCGAGCAGAGCCAGAATCGCCAGCCAGATTTTACGCCAGGCGACCGGTTTTTGGCCGGAGACCTTTCCAGTTTGACCGTTAACCATGATCTGGTAAGTATGATTTTGGTAGTTGTATACCGAAAGGTAGACGGGTAAGAGGATGAAGCGCCAGGCTTCATCGTTGAAATCGGCTGCCATCTTGAAATTGCGCACATGGGGAGAACGGATGGTGGCAAGGCAGGCGCTCTTGGCTTGTTCACGCATGCGGCTGCGTGCTTGGTCCCAGGCCACCTCAAGAGGAATATCGTAAGCCTTCGCCTGCCAGCCTGCCAGGAATTCTGGGTCATATTCGACCAGGGCGCTCAAATCAAAAGGTTGAATCTTGGCCAGCAACAGTGGGCTGGCTTTTTGCGATCCATTTTCCAGCATATTGAGGATGGGCACCTCAACCCGGCCAGTTTCCCAACGCCAATCGATCACCGTGCGCGTACGCCAGGAGCGCGACCCTGCGTCGTAATAGCTTTCGGTGCGCTCATAACCAACCTCCGCCTCCCACCGGGCGTCAATCTGCGCGGAGAAGGTCCAATAGGGCATATAGACGCCTTTCACGCTGGCGTTGTTGGCTGCTTCCGAGAGGCCAGCAGGGTGCATCCAGCCCCGTCCGAGCCATTCGCGCATCCTGGCCGTGCAGGCGGCGTTGTCGAGTTTGAAAGGGATCAAGTAGCCAGGGCGGATCATATCGGCTGGGAGAGTGCTGGCTATCACCTGATTGGAGCCGCAAAATGGGCAGGAGGCTGTCAGATCATCTGGGGCGAGGGAAAAATCAGCGCCGCAGGCCTCGCATTTGAGCTCCCGGCGCTCACGACCCCATCCCCGCCCTTTTTCTTCCAAAGTCTGGACTGTGAATTCTTCAGCCGGCGCGGAATATCCAACTACGCGCGCTTCGATCTTCTGGCTGTAGCCACAATAGAAGCATGTGACTGATTCATCGCCGGGGTTGTACGCTGTCGTAGCGCCGCAGCGCGGACAGGTAAAGATGAGATCTTTGGCAGTCTTATCCTTGGGCGGAGCGGGAGCAAAAACGGTTATCCCAACCACTGCAGAGGTTACCTGGATAAATCCAGGAGGAGGGAAGGAGGCCTTTTTGATGGGCAGAGTATCAGTCATAGGTCATCGGAGGAAATGTTGGAAGTTAAGTGTGCACAGGAAGACGATATCAATCCTGCCTGATTAATCGGTAAAAGAGAAGAGAGGTGTTACCATATCGGCGCTGATCGAATTCTTCCAGGTGTTGGAGGTCCACAGGCTGATATTCCCTCGGATCGATTTGCACGATCACCCATGCATCCGGCGTGAGCCATGCGGTGTGAGCATCCACTTCCAGTAAAGCTTTCGACCATAGATTTTTATACTGCGGCGGAGCGATATAAATGTAATCAAACTGTTTGGTGGGGGCAGATTTAAGCAGGGTAAACGCATCCATGTGCAACGCCTGCGCCCTGGAAATCAATCCAGTGTGCTTGAGGTTGGCCTGGATAGTATCCACGGCGGCCCGATTGAGGTCGACAAAAAGAACAAAAGAAGCGCCACGACTGAGCGCCTCGATACCCACACTGCCAGTGCCGGCGAACAAGTCGAGAAAGGTAGAGCCTGCCACGTCCATACCGATAATGTTGAAGAGCGCTTCCTTGGTTCGGTCGGTGATTGGCCGTGTAGCATCTCCGGGAACAGATCGCAGACGAAATCCCTTGGCTTTGCCGCTGATGATACGCGGACTCATCCCGTGCCGTTTTTTCCCAGCCATTGACTATCAATTTTGGCGGGCAAATTCGACCGCCGCGCGTATATTGCCGCTGGGGGCGATCACAGGAACGACGCAGCCAGTGCCAAGGATGAAACGATGTCCGCCGGTGGCCTGTAAGGCATCCAGAGCCTGGAGACGGACCTGCTCATTGCCGCCAAGCACCATCGTTTCCCACTGGCTAATCCCGCCGCACACTGCTCCAGCAAATTTGCTCAATCCCTCGCTTAGTGTTGGCGTTGACTGTCGGTCGTGCCAGTTGATCACCTGGACAGGGTAATCCGCGAGGTAGTCGAACATGACATCATCCCCATGCAGGTGCAGGACATTTAACCAACCAGTCTGAGACGCCTCCAGGAGCTGCAAGTCGTAGACGCGCGCGAAGGTTTTGTATTCCTGCGGGCTGAGCAATCCGTATTGGGCATGTTGAACAGCAAAGAAAATGCCATCGATGCCCGTTTTCATCGCCTCGGTAATGAAGCGTAATGTGCTTTCAGTGATTCGTTCCAATCCAGCTTGCAGCGCTTGCGGAAAGCGACGCATATGGACGAGCAATCTTTGTTGCCCTGCGAGATTCTTGGCCTGCGCCAGGGGGTTGAAGATTGTTTGGATGATGGGTGTGTCCGGGCCGATGGATTCGCGTAACAGGCGCAGACAGGCCAGCTGTTCGCCTAGAGCGCCCCTGGTTGGATCCAAAACAGGCAGCTTCAACCAATCCTCGGGGTGGACAATGATGCGTCGGGTGTAATCCCGTGTGCCTTCCGGATTACCAACCCATCGGTCTTCCACTCCCCAATCCTTGAGACAGAAGGAAGAAGCCGGAGTTACTTTTACGAAATCCAGATCGAACGTCTTTTGGAATGCGAGGGTTTCCGCGGCCAGCGTATACGGATTTTGATCGTCTACCGGGAAATGCCGCCATAGTGAAACAGGTAGATGATCGGTTTTTTGGCCGGCCAGGCAGGTTTCCATGCGTTCGCGATGGCTCAAGTTCGAGCCAGCCATACGCCTTTCTCCCCGTTCCAGATGCCATTGCGGATTTCGTTCATGTGGCCTTCGGTCAGCCGACGAAGCATGGAAGCTCGTACAAGGTCATCGGAGTTTTCGATAAGGTTCAGAAATTTTTGAAACATCTGAAGAGCCTTTTCTCCCTGGCCTGAGGATTTGTAGGTGAGAGCCAGAGCGTAAGCTGCATCGGCATCCTCTGGGTTCTGGCGCAGGGCTTCCAGAAAATCTGCTTCAGCTTTATCGTATTTCTTCAATGAAAAGTATTGCCAGCCACGGTGAATGAACTCGGGTTGGCTGGTGGGTTGAAAATGATCCGGATCGACAGCCGCAGAGAGCGTGTCAGATGATTTCTTCTTCCCCAGCATCGGTCCTCCTGTCTCCGTAGTTAAGATTGCGGCATTAACTCTTTGAGTATAGCGGCCATCTCTTCCTCCTCAGCGCCCTGATGCTCAAAATAATCGCGCATGAAGGTGGACCGACGCAATCGCAGGGCCATTGGAGCGACCATAGTTATATCACGGTTCGAAACGAGCTGGCGGCCGTCGGCGGCGGCCAGGGCGCGTGCAGCTTCAAAAAGTGTAATCTCGGCGCGCAGCGAATCAATCTTCAGGCGGCGCACCATCTCGATTGCTCCGCGAGCGATTTTATCAGGTATTTCTACGGAAGGGAGGAGCTCCCTTGCAAGCTGCACTTCTTCACGGGCGATGTCCGTTTCATCCTTATATTGGGCGACGGCTCTACGAGGGTGGGTGCGATAGAAAATCGTGCGCCGGTAGGCCTCCAGGCGTTCCTCAGGATCTTTCAATCCCTGTACCAGAACACGAAGTCCGAAGCGGTCCATAATCTGTGGGCGGAGCTTTCCCTCCTCGGGATTCATCGAGCCGACCAATGAAAATCGCGCATAATAAGTAGCGGTTATCGGTCCACGCCGAACAGTGTAAGTGCCCTGAGCAGAAGCGTCCAAAATGGCATCCACGATTTCATCCGCAAGCAGGTTGACTTCATCCACGTAAAGGATATTGCGGTCGGCGTGGGCCAAAATCCCACGGCGAAGGCGCATCCGCTCATGTATGACCGCCCGCTCGTCCAATCCGCCCACCACATCCTCGAGTCGAGCATTCAATGGAAGTTCGACCAGGCGAACACGGTCCATCTTGGTCAGCGGTTCACCCATGGCGTATTTCCGTGCACAATCTGGGCAAACCGCGTCGATACCACCAGCCTCTATATCCTCAGGCAGGCATCCGTAAAAACAAGTGCTGCGAGCCACCTCTGGCAACAAATCCAGCAGGCTGCGTACGGCTGTGGTTTTACCAGTGCCACGCGGGCCGATCAGCAGAACGCCTCCTATGGCTGGATTGATCAGGCTCAGAACGAGGGCCAGTTTCATCTCCACCTGGCCGACGAGCGCCAGGAAGGGAAAAGGCAACACCTCGGCCAGGCCAGATTCTTCCTGGACTGCCTGGGCATCGAATCCTTTCCCCGAGACGAGTTCGATCAGTTCGCGCAAAGAACGAACTTTTGCGCCGGACTGCTCGCCCTGGGCCTCACCAGTGGTAACCGGTTGTTCCTGGCCTGCAGGCTGAATTTCGTCGGAGGCGGGCGGCTTTTTCAACGACATTAATCCAGATCTGGCTTTAACTCACCCGTATCAGTGGTGTGAAGCTGTTCTGGCTCATCCTGGAGGACATCAATCGTGTCGTATGACAGCTCGGCCATTAGGGGCGCCAGGGGGAATGAGGCAGGCACTGTGATCTGCCGCGGCGGGGTCGAAGGAGGCGGGCGGCGGGTCATGCTGTATTCCTGTGAGCGTTTACGCAGGATGCGCTGGTCGTTACTTAATTCTCCGACAAATATCCCCAGCACAGAGTAAACTTTGCGGTCATTGGTAACCCATCCGATCCATTCACCATGACGGCTGTATAGCCATGGATAGATGAGCAAAGCCCCAACTTCCCCGCTTGATGTGTAGATTGGTATTGGACGAGATTGGTTCTCCATAGAACTGCTTGCTCCACCTGAAGAGATTTCAGGCAATCAGTCAACTCACATCAGAATAAGTCCAATAGCGATTCGCGAAAAAGTTCCAAAGCATCACTACCACGATGGCTAAGGCCAGAGCGAAATTGTGGCCAAGAAACGTGCGCGGCAAGGAAAGGGCCGTCGAGATGCCAGCCAGAACACGAACAAAAATGGGTTCCGTCCAGGCAAACAGCGGTGTGCGGATACCCAGCCCAACGACGCTAATGATTCCGAATTGGATCAACTGTTGTGACATGGTTTTGCTGCGTGAATCCGGATAGGTCCAGTAGCGATTCCAAAGGAAGTTGCTCACAACCGCGGTGCTGAATGAGATCACACTGGAAACAACCGGAATGACGTGAAACACCAGAGTGAAGAGATTGAAGACCGCGAAATCTATGCCTGCACCAATCGTGCCAACAATGGCGAAGCGTATGAAACGAGTCCTTTCTTGCGACTTTGTAAGAATCATGCCAGGCCTAATTTTTGTCGAAAGTAAGGGATGGTCCTCATTAAACCTTCTTCGAGGGGAACAACTGGCTCCCACCCCAGGATCTGACGGGCACGGGTGATGTCAGGCTGGCGCCGTTGAGGATCATCACCCAACCGTAGAGCTGGCTTGAATACGATGCCTGCAGGATTGCCGACCAAGCGGTTGATTAATTCCGCGAATTCAAGGATGGTGGTCTCACGCGGATTGCCCACGTTGACAGGCATGTGCTCATCGGAAAGAAGCAGTCGATAAATGCCCTCGATAAGATCATCCACATAACAAAAACTACGCGTCTGGGAGCCATCGCCATAAACCGTGAGCGGCTCGCCACGCAGCGCCTGCTGGATGAAATTGGGCACGGCACGGCCGTCATCGATGCGCATGCGTGGTCCGTAAGTGTTGAAAATACGGATTATTCGTGTATCGAGGCCATGGAAACGATGGTATGCCATGGTCAACGCCTCAGCGTAACGTTTGGCTTCATCATATACGGACCGCAGACCGATCGGATCGCAGTGGCCCCAGTACGTTTCTTTTTGAGGATGTTCTTGTGGATCACCATAAATCTCACTGGTGGAGGCAAGCAAGTAACGTGCCTGATGCGCTCTCGCCACCCCTAATGTATTGTGCGTACCCAAAGCGCCGGCTTTCATCGTTTGGATGGGTAAATTGGGATAGCCAAAGGGGGAATTGGGATTTGGGCTGGCAGGCGAGGCAAAGTGAAGCACGGCGTCAACTTTCCCCGGTACGAAGATGAAATTGGAAACGTCGTGGCGGATGAAATTGAAGCTTGGATTGCCGGCGAGGTGGGCAAGGTTGTCGGGGCTACCAGTAATGAAGTTGTCCATGCCGATGACCGTATGGCCCTCGGCGATCAGTCGATCACATAAATGGGAACCTAAAAATCCCGCTGCTCCGGTCACGAGTATATGCATGCTACCCTCAAGAAAATCATTTTGTCCACCTTTAATTTTATTTCCAATCTATATTGCTCGTCAAACCATCGCCGGTAATCTGTTGTGCCGAACCATTTTTCGACGATATCAGCCAGATGTTGCCTTGATAGATGACCGCGATCATGGCTTTGTTCGGATCATCCTCAGCGGGAGACCAGACAATCTGCTGAGGATCTAAGCCCGGCAAACCTTCCTGCGGGAAAATGCTCCTTCGGTTGGAGCCATCGCGATCCATGACCATCAGCCGATAGCGGCTGCTGTCACTTTGATCTGGAAAAACCGCCTGCAAAAAAGCCACCTGCCAGCCGGAGGATCCCTGATAAGGGGAGGGCCTCGGAGCGGCAAACATGCCCGTTTGAACTGCGAGCGGTATGAGCGAAACTTTTGGTAGCGACAAGACAATTAAATCGAAAAGGGGGGATGTCTCTGGATCATTGATGCCCGGCGCGGGTGGATGGGCGATAGAATAAACAAATTCGCTGTCCGGGCTCCAGGCGATCGGTGGCACCCAGGCCCAATCAGCGCGCGTTTGATAGGGAGTGATATTCAACAATGGTTGGAGATCGCCGGTCTTTAAATCTACCAGACCAATTCCATCGGGGCGGGAATAGGCAAGCTTCGTACCATCCTGGGACCAGGCGAAATAAGTGCCCCACCAACCATATACACCGCCGGAGTTGGGCGCAATTAACTGCTTCCGCCGGATGATCTCACCCGAAGCGGTGAAGCTGAGGAATTGGAGGTCATTGTTCGCCTGCCATCCCGGGGCGGTATTACGCGCTTCGACAGTGGAGTAAGCGATTGTTTGGGGCGATCCAGGCACCCAGCCGGCATAGTTGACGATATTTTTTACTTTCAAGTCGATAGGCGGCATCGGGCGATCGGCGATTTTGCTCACCCACAATGTGTTGATTGTGTCCTGGGGACTGCCTGATATCTTACGGGTATATAGAAGCCAGGCACCGTCCGGTGAAAGAGAAAACACCCGACCATCCAGATCTCCACTGGTAACTACCGGGATGCGATTACCAGTCGAGCCATCCATCACCCAGGCATTGCCGCCGGTCAGGTAGACCAATCGTCCAGGGATCGCAAAAGCGGTGAAAGGTGCCTGTACACCAACCATCACGATCTCTGGGGTCGCTTCTTTGATTATGACCGATTTGACGACCGATTTAGACACTTCGATACCATCTTCATAAAGGTGGCGATAGGTGGTCTCCTGAATACCATTGGTGCCCGGCTGGATGAGCAAAGTCTGCCCTTGTGGTAAGGATTCGTTATGCACCACTTGATGCTCAAACGGAATCGCCTCCTCCACATTTTCGAACTCCTCGTGTACGCGAATGAGATGTAGGGTGGCATGATCCGCGAGCACAGTAGAAAGGGGTGGATCACTTCGATCCAGGCTGCCGAGAGAAAGGCCAGCGGCAATATATGCTCCCTGGGCGGTGGTTCCCACTGGCACGGTAATTTTGCTCGTCTTCCCGTCCGCCTGAACATTGACCTGGATCATAACCTGTCCAACAGATTGAGCCGCGCAAGCGTTCAGCCCAAACAAGAAGATCAAACCCAGAAATGCTCCAAGCAACCCTTCAGACCAGGTTTTATGCCGCTGATTAAATCCGCGAACATGGCCACTTTGAATCGTCTTCCCCGCGCCCATGTCAGGCAGTGATAAAATAATTGGTAGCGAGGGATTGCCCACGATATTCGTGTCCCTTGAGCCTGATGATTCGAGAACACTCAATTCTACCCCCAAATGCTGAACGGTCTCCGGGGAATTAAATCGTCTGCCAGAAAGGCACACTCATTATAGCATGAGCGAACCACCCTCTTCAGCAAGCCAACCGGATTTGGCTGCCTGCTTGGAAGCCCTGTTATTTGTCGCCTCTGGCCCGGTAAGCGTGCTTCAGCTTGCGTCAGCGCTAGGTTTGACGGTCGAGGAGATCGAAGCAGGTTTGCATGATCTTGAGGCGCGGTACCAGCGGGCCGGAGGACTGGCCTTGCAATGGCATCAGGGCAAGGTGCAGCTCACGACAGACCCGGCGATGGCCGTCTACATCGAGAAATTCCTTGGCATCGAGGCAACCAGCCGTTTAAGTCGTGCGGCTCTCGAAACGCTGGCGATCATCGCTTATCAACAGCCGGTCACCCGCCCACAGATGGAAGCGATCCGTGGTGTGAATAGCGACGCCGTGATTAAAAGCTTGTTGAGCAAAGGGCTGATCCAGGAAACAGGCCGCGCTGAAAGTCCAGGCCGACCGATCATGTATGGCACAACTCCGGAATTCCTACAGTACTTTGGGCTTTCTGCGCTGAGCGAGCTCCCGCCCCTGGAGATAGAAGAAGCTGGAACAGTATCTGGTAATGGCCAGATTCTGAAGGGTTGAGGCCATGCCGGTGGAACGCGTCCAGAAAATTATGGCCCGTGCAGGTTTAGGCTCGCGGCGTGCCTGTGAAGAGCTGATCGCCGCTGGGCGTGTGAAGGTGAATGGCCAGGTCGTCACCCTGGGCAGCAAGGCAGACCCATCTCGCGACCGGATCGAGGTGGATGGTCATGCGCTTCCAAAATTTGAATCGCCTATATATATAGCCGTGTACAAACCAAGGCGCATGCTCTCCGCGGCAGATCCGGATGATCCGCGTCCAAATGTGCGCGACCTGGTTCCGATCCCCGGTCATCTTTTTCCAGTCGGCAGGCTGGATTATGATAGCGAGGGGTTGATCCTCCTCACGAATGATGGGGAATTGGCCAACCGGTTGACCCATCCGCGGTATGAACATGAGAAAGAATACCGTGTTTTGGTAGCCACTCGTCCGGATGCCCAGCAATTAGAGATATGGCGGAAGGGTGTGGTTCTTGAGGATGGCCATCGCACCGCCCCTGCGCACGTAGAAGTCGTAGGAGAGGCTGGAAAGGGCGCTTGGCTGAGGGTTGTAATGCACGAGGGTCGCAAGAGACAGATCCGTGAGATAGGCGAAAGAATTGGCCTGCCAGTTGTGCGCATCTTGCGAACGCGCATCGGGAGCGTAAAACTAGGAACGCTCAAGCCACGCGAGTGGCGGGAACTTACAAGAGCCGAGATTGAGGCTTTGAAGAATAATATGAAAATAGGCGTTCCAACAGAAAGTATAACCGGACAAATTAGTCATTCAAGGCGTGGTACGAAACAAATCAAGAGGGCGAAGCCGTAAAGGAATAGCATTTCAAATAAGCAAAGGCATGAACGGCCGCCTCTTCTTACAGGTTTTGTTCCAGTATTTGCTGAACCAGTGCGATCTTTTCAGCCCCATTCTTGGATGCTTTCCCTTTTCTACGGATAAAATCCTTTAGCTTTTCAGCAGAAAGCGTCGGGTAAGGTGAATCTTCAACCTCAATTTGCGCCTGCTGGTTGGTAAATACCAGCGCCGCGTTGATGGGTGGCACCTGTTCCTCTGGCAATGCTTTTTCCAGGAAGCGTTGCAAGTCGCTTATACTGGCTTTAATCTCCAAATCAGGTCGGCCGAGGCCTTCCTGGGCGAAAAATTTCATCAGCACATTCCCGCCGCGTTGCTTCCAGCGCCCATTTTCGTAAGAAATTCTTCCGCGCATCGAGTAGGGGAGCAAAATCCACACGCCTGCCGGTCCGACCAGCAGGTGGGATACGGGCGTCGTGTAATGATACAGGGAGTATTTATCCTCCAAGCCCTTCAAGGCAGCGGTCAATTGTTGGTCTGGGCGAGGAGTCCGGCCCCAACGGTTGGTGAAATAAATACCCACCTGAGAAAGGATGAATCCGATGAGCAAAGCCACCAGTGAAAGGGTGAACGTCTGCACTTCATTGCGGAAAGAAAGTACCAAACCGATGGCCAGAACAGCCAGACTGACAATGGTGGTTATCTGGCCGATCCGTTTATTTCGTCGGATCATATTTTCGTTGATATATATTTTCATGGAAGTTCTCTCTTTATAATTTAAGTTTCCCCCGCATGGGGTAAATTTCAGGATTTTACGCGCTCGATGATTGTTTCGCGTAAAGCTCCAAGCAAATCGGCTTGTACAGCCTGCCGGGCAACGCGGATGGCGTTAATCATGGCTCGTGAGTCAGAGCGGCCATGGCCGATGAATACCAGGCCATCTACGCCGAGGAGGGGAGCAGCGCCGATTTCGCCTGGATCGACTAGAGTTTTAATGCGCGCGAAAGCTGGCCTTGCCAGTGCCGCTCCAATCTTTGTGCGCAGACTGGCGGTGAGATTTTGACGCAGTGCGTCGGTGATAAATTTGGCGATGGCTTCGCTCGTTTTCAATAGCACGTTCCCTGTGAAGCCGTCGGTCACTACCACGTCCGCCACACCGCCGAAGAGCTCTTTGCTTTCCACATTGCCAATGAAATTCAGCCCCGAGCTTTTCAGTAACGGATAGGTTGCCCGCACGAGGTCGTTGCCTTTACCTTCCTCTTCGCCGTTGGACAGCAGTCCAATCCTTGGAGTGGAGACGCCGAGCATTTTTTCGGCGTAAATACTTCCCATGATGGCGAATTGAACCAGAAACTCGGGGCGGCATTCCGCGTTGGCGCCAATGTCCACTACGATGCATCGGCCGCCATTACGAACAGGAAAGACCGCCGTCAAGGCCGGACGGATCACGCCAGGAATCAGATCGAGGGTTTTGATTGCGGTGTACATCACCATGCCGGTATTGCCAGCGGTTACAAAGGCGTCGCCCTCCCCATTTTTAAGCAATTCCATGCCGACTCGCATCGAGTTTTGCCTTTTCCTGCGTGCATCCTCGACGTGGTCGGACATTTCTAGTACATCCGGTGCATGGACGATGCGTACAAGGCTATTACCTGGCCCAAAAGCATTAAGCCGGCTGCGCAGGTCTTCCTCGCGGCCAACCAGTATAATTTCTTCATGGTAAAGCCGTGAAGCATCCACAGCCGCCTTTACTTCAGGATCCGGGTGAGCATCGGTTCCCATTGCATCGAGTATGATCGTCATCCTCACTCCTGGATTTAGAATTGTACTCACACCACTTGGCCCGCGTTCGAATTATCCCACTTTCTTTTACTTATTCTGCCACCTGCTTGACAGAGCATTGGAGCGGGTTATAATATTTTCACGCGCGCTGGTGCTGGAACTGGCAGACAGGCATGGTTGAGGGCCATGTGCCGCAAGGCGTGGGGGTTCAACTCCCCCCCAGCGCATTGGGAGCCGCTCACAAGCGGCTTTTTTTATAGCGACCACCGGGCTTAGTAACATGATCGAACATGACCTAAGCAATGGGTTGCATACTTTATAATTATACTGGCAAACCTCATTGAGCAGGGCTTTTCAGGGGAGGCATACCGATGAAACTGGTAAGCGTTGAGGAAATGAAAGCCATTGAACAGGAAGCCGATCGCGCCGGATTGACGTATGAAAAAATGATGGCCAACGCCGGGCGAGGCCTGGCGGAAGAAGTGCGTTCTGCGTATAGCCATGAGTTAACTTTTGGAGTGATGGGTTTGATCGGGTCAGGCAATAACGGTGGCGATGCTTTGGTCGCACTGGCCCATCTTGGGCGCGAAGGCGTCCCGATCATGGTGTATATCGTACGCGAGCGGCCGCCGGACGATCCGCTGCTGGAGGATATTAAAAAGATTGGCGGTTCCATTGCGTTCGCCGCGGAGGACAAAGATCAAAAAGTATTACGCTCATTCTTAGAGAAGAGTTCAGTGCTTCTCGATGGCGTTCTCGGGACAGGGGTAAAACTGCCATTGAGAGAGGATATCGCCAAGCCTCTGGCATTGGCAAAGTCATTGGCAGCGGAAAGGCGTGATGAATTAAAAGTGGTAGCCGTGGACTGCCCGTCAGGCATGGACCTGGCGAGCGGCGAGGTCGCCCCCGAGTGTATCCCGGCTGATCTAACCGTGTGTATGGCGGCGGTAAAAACCGGCATGCTCACTTTTCCAGCGTTCGAATTGTTGGGTGAGCTTCGCGTAGTCGACATTGGCCTTACCGATCAGATTGCCTCATGGAAGGCCATTAATCGATACGTGGCAGACGCCGAGATGGTCAAAAGGATGTTGCCGCCGCGCCCAGCTTCAGCCCATAAGGGCACTTTTGGAACGGCACTGGTGGTGGCGGGATCGACCAATTATACCGGCGCGGCATTGTTGGCTGGCAAAGCGGCTTATCGTGTAGGTGCCGGCCTGGTCACGCTGGCGGTACCGACGCCGCTTCATTCTGCTCTTGCAGGGGAGTTCCCCGAGGCAACCTGGCTGCTTCTTCCTCATGAGTTGGGCGTCATCGCGGCGGATGCGGATGAGATCGTGCTAGGTAATCTGGACAGGATTTCTGCAATGCTCCTCGGCCCAGGGTGGGGATTGGAAAAAACCACTCAGGATTTCTTGGAACGCCTGTTGGATGGGAAAGAGCAACGCTTACACGGGACGATCGGCTTTGTGCCGGATGAGTCGTCTGGCAAGTCTGAGCTAGCTAACCTCCCTCCGCTGGTAGTGGACGCAGATGGTCTTAAGCTTCTCGCTCGCCTGCAGAATTGGCATAAGCTTTTACCGAGTATGTCGATACTTACTCCTCATCCCGGTGAAATGTCCATCCTGTGCGGTATGTCGGTGAAAGACATCCAGGCTGATCGGTTGTCTGTAGCGAAGCGTTTTGCTGAGGAATGGGGTCATATTGTGGTGCTAAAAGGTGCTTTTACGGTAATTGCAAAACCAACGGGCGATATTGCGGTTATCCCGGTAGCTTCGGCTGCCCTGGCCAGAGCGGGAACCGGCGATGTGCTCGCCGGGACGATCGTTGGTCTTCGCGCTCAAGGTGTAGAGCCGTTTGAGGCGGCTGTTGCTGGCGCATGGATCCATGGAAAAGCGGGATTGAGTGCTGCTCGCGAGCTGAGAACGACTGCATCCGTCCTCGCAGGCGATGTCCTTGCCAACATTCCCAAAGTGCTCGGTTTTCTCGAGCGGGGACCCATTCAGAGTCGATAATTTACAAACCGGTTAATCCATTTAACAGCCGACCATCCTCGACCAAGGAGATCGGCTGAGTAATTTTCTGGGTGGTTTATGTATTATGCCGAGGCCTGATCCTCATCTGAGGTCATTTCACCGCCCTCGGCTTTTTTCCCGGCGCTTTTGCGGGCGGCGTCTAATGCGCTACCTAACTTGCTACGCTGTTCCTCTAAAACAACCTGCCCCCGACGTTGAAGCTCTTCAGCGCGTTCCTTGGCGATCTGCGCCCATTCTTCGGCGCGGGCTCGCGCATCGGCAGCAGCCGCTTCGGCGCGGGCGTAGGTATCCTCGGCAGTATCGGCGACCCTATCGCGCAACTCGATGGTTTTTTCGCGAATTTGAGCGCGTGTCTCCTCTCCGGATTGTGGCGCCAACAGGAGGGATACGATAGCTCCGGTCAAGCCGCCAACAACAAATCCCAATAAGAATGCTCCAAAGTCATCTCTCTCAGCCATTTTTACTCCTTTTGCTACTTTTAGTGATCTTCGGTTTGCCTTTCGTATTATCCAACCGTGGAGCCTATCGGCTCACCCTCACCGCCGGACGATGCGGAGAAGCTCGAGCAAACGTCGGAGTACAGCCAAATATTCGTTCAATTTTATGACTGGCTCCGCCAGGTTATCGCTTAGAAATGCGGCCGTTCCTCTCAGTGTACTGACCGTTTCATTTGTAGAATCGATGATCGGTTTGATCTCATGTTGCAATAAATTGATTAAGGCAGCAAGCTGGACGATCAGTACGACAAGGGCCACGCCGATGACCAGCGATTCCAGAGCCATAAAAATGATGAAAATGTCCCGAATACGGCTGGTGGTGGCCAGATCGGTTTTGAATAAGAAGAGCACGCCCAGCACGATAACGGCGAGAACGATTACCACGATCCCTGCGATGATCCAAGGCATCGCTCGACGGCTACGCTCGCCTGAAGGCATGGCCTGACTTTTCGGCGGCGATAGCTGTGCGGGTACTGCCTGGAGGTCGTCCATAAGTGCCATTATTATATCATAAGGGTGTATAAGACGGTTGCGTTACTCTTCTTCCAAATCAAGCACCTCTCCCTCATTCCACTCGCCGGTTGGCTTGAATTGGATATCTGCGAATAATCCCTCCTGCCAAACTTCTATGATGTGGCGTTTTACCAGCTCTAAGAGCGCCAGAAACGTGACTACAGTTTCGAGCCTGGATCGTGCAGGCCCTAGGATGGTCAGAAATGAGGTGTGTCCGCGCTTTTTAAGGTCTCTCAGGATAACGTTGATTTTATCCAAAATGGTGACTTTGGGAATTGAAACCACTTCATCCAGGATAGGTGCAGGATGCGTCCCTGAGAATACCTCACGGGCTGCTTGGGCCAAGTCAAAAATTGTTATGTCGCTTAAATCGACTTTGCCTTCAACTTTGGGGGGTGGAGCAACACGCAGATAGGTTCGCAATCCTGACTCTTCTCGGGCTTGCAGCCAGATCGCCGCGTGTTTATAACGCCGATAAAGAATGAGCTGTTTAGCCAAAACCTCGCCGGGGTCTTCCTCGCCCGACTCGCGTTCCGGTGGGCGAGGAAGGAGCGCTTCTGACTTGATCTGCACCAGCTTTGCGGCTACAACCAGAAAGGCGGAGACCTCGGCAGCATCCAGATGCTGGATATTCGCCAGGTAAGCCAGATACTGGTCAGTTACCTGAGCCAGAGCCACCCGCGTGATATCTAGCTCGGAGCGCTCAATGAGCTCGAGCAACAGATCCAGAGGGCCTTGATAGACCTCTGTGGCGACCTTATACCCGTCCTTTGATTGTCCCTGGATGAGAAAATTCACACCCTGAATTATACTGCCCTTGGCTGAATAAGACCTGTTTTAGAAAGTATCCTTATCTATCCCTCGCCTTTTACGGTTATAATTCGCACATGCCTGATAACAGCTTGAGCCACCTCGATTCTCACGGTCGGGTGCGCATGGTTGACGTTGGTGAAAAAGACGAAACTGTGCGTACAGCCATCGCGAAGGGAGAGGTGCGCATGCTAGCAAGCACCCTCGAGTTGATCCGTGAAGGGATGATAAAAAAAGGCGACGTGTTAACCGTAGCCCAGATAGCCGGTATACAGGCGGCAAAGAAGACAGCAGAATTAATACCCCTATGTCATCCACTTCCACTCACATATGTCGCTGTGGAGCTAAATCCGGATGACACAATTCCGGGCATAGCGATTACGGCCACCGTAAGAACTACGGCGCGCACCGGAGTTGAGATGGAAGCACTAACGGCCGTTTCGGTTGCAGCCCTCACGGTATACGATATGGCGAAGGCTGCGGAGAAGACCATGTGCATACAAAATGTGCGTCTGGTGGAAAAACACGGCGGACGCAGCGGCGATGTAATGAACGAGTAGACGATGAACCAGGTTCATGTGCTGTTCTTTGCCAACCTGAAAGAGAAAGCCAGGACGAATCGCACGACGCTTGAAATGCCAGAAGGGGCGCGGATCAGCGACCTGAAAGCGAAACTCGTGGAGCGTTTTCCGGATATCGAAAAAGCTTTGGAAACGGCGATCGTCTCAATAAATTATGAATTCGCTAATGACGGTGATACGATCCCGCAAGGCGCCGAAATAGCTGTGTTCCCGCCGGTCAGCGGCGGAACGGACGCGCCCACCTATATCGAGATAACAGAATCGATATTGAGCCTCGATAATTTGCTCGCCAGGATAACCTCTCCTCGTACAGGGGCAGCTTGCATATTCACTGGGATGGTGAGAGGCATTACCGATCGCGGCGAGAAACATGAAACGTTGCGACTGGAATACGAGGCTTATAAACCAATGGCTGAGGCGAAGATGCGCCAGGTGGCTGAAGAGATCAGAGCACGATGGCCGGGCGTAGAGGGGATAGCCATCATCCAGCGCATCGGTATTCTCGAACCCATGACCCCCACAGTTTTGGTTGCCTGCACAGCCGCTCACCGTGATACGGGTGTATTCGAGGCAGCCCGCTTTGGGATTGATCGATTGAAGGAGATCGTCCCGATCTGGAAAAAGGAGATCGGTCCCAAGGGGGAGGTCTGGATTGAAGGCGATTACCATCCTTCTCGCCTGGATGAGCAGCAGTGAGCACTGTCATTTGCACCCAATGCCATCGCCCATATCCTGAGAAGGGTCTGCCATACCGTTGTCCATACTGCAAAGGAATATTTGATTACACCGCACCGCCGGCTTTTGATCCGCGCCAGATCGATATTAAATTGCCCGGAATGTGGCGATATCGCCATGCCTTCGACCTTCCCGCGGATGCTCCGGTAGTCTGGCTTGGCGAAGGGATGACCCCGCTGGTATGGGACGAAGCTTTCGGACAGAAGATTGCGTATAAACTTGAATATTTAAGTCCAACCGGTTCTTATAAAGATCGGGGTAGCGCGGTAACGGTTAGCTATTTGCTATCTCGTGGTGTGCACGAAGTGGTCGAGGATTCTTCCGGGAATGCCGGCGCATCGCTGGCTGCTTATGCTGCACGAACCGGGATTAAGGCGCGCATCTTTGTTCCAGGATACGCTTCAGGACCAAAGCGCAAGCAGATTGAGGCGTTTGGCGCCCGGCTGATCGAAGTCGATGGTCCGCGATCCGCGGCTTCGCAGGCGGTGCGAAACGAGGCGGAGAGGGGAGCAGTCTACGCCAGCCATGCATTCTTGCCTTTTGGGATGGTTGGCGTGGCGGCGATCGCATATGAATTGTATGAGCAAATTGGAAATTCTCCTGGCACAATCATCGCCCCAGTGGGACACGGGAGCTTGCTTCTTGGCGTCCTGCGCGGATTCAAAGCTTTACTTTCTTCCGGTTTGATTAAAGCGCTGCCTGCATTTGTCGGCGTACAGGCCAGCGCCTGTGCTCCGATTTTCGCTTTGTTTACCGGCGGAGAGAAAGCTGAGCGCGATGTCCAGGAGGGAGAAACACTAGCGGAAGGAGTGCGCATACGCAAGCCATTACGCGCTGCCGCACTGTTGAACGAGATGCAGCTTGGCCGCGATCATATTATTGCTGTGGACGAGAACGAGATCCTGCCGGCGCGCGCGGACATGGCGCAACGGGGTTTCTATGTTGAACCCACCTCTGCGATCGTTTGGGCTGCATTAAGGCGATTGGCAGGGCGTTTACCCGAACCGATTATATTGATTTTATCCGGCTCCGGGTATAAATTTAATTAAAACCATATAGAACTTATGGATCGCAAGCCACCTGACCTGCGGGTGAGATGGTTCGCGGTCCCTGAGTTCCGGGAGGTTTCTAATGGATGTCGAGAACCTCAACGTGACCCAGGAGACTCCTGAGCAGCTTGCGAAGCGCCTTCGACTGCCCTTCAAGGATTGGCTGTTGCTCGGGCGGGCACTAACCCATCGTTCATATTTAAATGAGCATCCTGAGGCGTTGGAAGACAACGAGCGCCTGGAATTCCTGGGCGACGCAGTCCTGGATTTTGTTGTTGGTGCCTGGTTGTACAATCATTTTCCTGAGATGCCTGAGGGGGATCTGACGCGCATGCGCTCGGCGTTGGTACACACAGAGCAACTGGCTGAGTTCGCCCGAAGGCTGAACCTGGGTCAGGCTTTGCGCCTGGGGCGCGGGGAAGTACAGGGAGGCGGCCGTTTCCGATCTGCGCTGCTTTGCGACACCTTCGAGGCGGTGATCGGCGCTTTGTACCTGGACTCAGGTATTCAAGCGGTCACCGATTTCATTTCACCTCTCCTTGAAGAGGCCTCTGAGGAAATCCTGATCAATCACAAAAACGAGGATCCTAAGAGTCTGCTTCAAGAATGGGCCCAGGCGCAGGGTTTTCCTGCTCCGCAGTACCACACCCGCAACGCCAGTGGACCAGATCACGCCAAAGTCTTCGAGGTCGAAGTTCAGATTAACGGAAAAGTATACGGCTCCGGTAGCGGGCATAGCAAGCAGGCTGCTGCCAAAGCTGCCGCCCAAGAGGCGCTGAAAAGCCTTGGATTGAGCGATTACTAAATTCATTCACAGAGAGTTCGATGCCGCGTTTAAAATCCCTGGAGCTGCACGGATATAAAACCTTCGCCAATCGGACGCTTTTCGAATTTCCCGGAGAAGTGACCGCAATCGTGGGGCCAAATGGCTCGGGTAAATCGAATATCGCCGATGCAATTCGTTGGGTATTGGGCGAGCAATCTTACAGTCTGCTCAGAGGCCGAAAAACCGAGGATATGATTTTTTCAGGATCTGAGCAACGACCGCGCGCTGGCATGGCTTCAGCCACCATCACCTTTGACAACAGCGACGGTTGGCTGCCAATCGATTATTCTGAGGTATCCATTACCCGCAGAGCTTATCGGGATGGACAAAACGAATATCTGCTCAACGGTCAACGGGTTCGCTTGCGCGAGATCTCGGAATTGCTGGCGAATTCGGGCTTGGCCGAGCGTACCTATACCATCATTGGACAGGGTCTTGTCGATGCGGCGCTGGCGTTAAAGCCCGAAGAGCGCCGCCGTCTGTTTGAGGAAGCAGCAGGGATCGGCCTTTACCGAACTCGTAGAGAAGAGGCGCTCAATCGGCTTGAATTGACGCGCCGAAATCTTGAACGTGTTCAGGATATTCTGGCTGAGCTGGAGCCGAGGATACAGAGCCTTCAGCGCCAGGCTCGTCGGGCGCAGGAGTATGAGCGAATCCGCGAGGAGTTACGCGGTTTGCTACGCGAGTGGTACGGGTATCACTGGCACAAGAAACAAGAGGACCTTGCCCGTGCGCGGGAGGTTGCCCGCGTTCAGGATGATCGCCTCCAGCGCGCGCGGCAAAAAAGGCAGGAATTACTCGACCAATTGGCGGCGACTCGCGGCCGGATACAAGAGAAGCGCTCGCGCCTGGGCCAATGGCATACAGAGCTCTCTGCCCTGCACAAAGAACGCGAGCGGATCAGCCGTTCTCTGGCAATCCTCGAAGAACGGCGCCGTGGTCTTGAGGATCAGAAATCCAGCATAGCGGCGGATCGTGGGAGGCTCGAAGAGGAAATCCAAGCTGGGCGAGGACGATTACAAGCTGCCGAAGCGGAAATCGAGCGGTTGAAGCAAGATCTCGAAGAGGCGCGTTCACAAGCGAAGCTGGCGCGCGAAGCCTTCAATGAGCGGCAGGCAGAACGCAAGCAGGTGGAAGTGGATGTCTCGGTGATCAGAGAGGAACTGATAGCGTATGAAACGCGCCAGGTGATGGCACGCGCTCAGCAAAAGGAAACCGCAAGCCGGCTCGAGAACCTGCGTTTGTCTTTGGAGCGAGCCCATCAAATTTTAAACAAAAATCAGGAGGAGGTTGACAAAGCTCGCAGAAATCTGCAATTGGCCGAAGGGGTGCGCGATCAAGCAGTCGAGCAAGCCAGGTTGGCCAATGAAGCCCTGGCGGCCCATCAAACGAATATTGCATCATTGGAATTACAACGTCAAAAATTATTGTCTGAACAGACTGATGTTGAGGCCGAACGTGCAAGAATTCAGTTTCAAATCGAAGCTCTGGAGCAGGCGGAGCGCTCATTAAGCGGTTATGCAGAGGGAGCTCGAATGCTCATTCAGGCGGCAGAACAGGGAAGGCTTACGGGCGTCGGCCGCCTATTGCGTGGCCTGATCGAGGTTCCTGAAGAGTACGAAGCTGCCATCGGTGCTGCATTGGGTGAGTACGTGGATGCTGTTTTATTGGAAAATTCAGCCAGTATCCATACCGCATTGGAGCTTCTCGAAAGCTCGGCGAAAGGACGAGCCGCCATATTGCCGGTGGATGAGCTGCGCAGATTCAGGAATCCCATACCGCGAACTGTGAACGGGCTGATCGGTTTAGCCAGCGAGCTTGTTGTGGTCGAAGATAGCATAAAGCCGATCGTTGAAGTGCTGCTCGGTGATGCGGCGGTGGTGCATGACCGGCTTGATGCACAGCGTATTGTTTTGGAACTGAAGCCACCCTATCGCGTCGTGACCCTCAAGGGTGAGATTTTTTACCCCAATGGTGCTGTCCTAGGTGGGCCTCCATTGCAACCTGGCGTTCTCAGCCGCCCGAGAGAACGTAAAACCTTGAAGGCGAGAAGCGCTTCTTTGGATAGCCGACTTGAGGAGATCACGGGTGAACTTACCCGACTAACAAAAGCGATGGATGAGGCCTTGGCCAGAGGGGCCGATCTGGAACGCAATTTGCGGGAGAAGATGGAGTTGGCTGAAGAGGCACATCAGAAATATCGATCGGCGGTGTTATTTGAGGAACAGGCCCGTCGTCAGACCGATTGGCAAACCCAGCAGATTGCGGAGTTGGAAAAACAGATCAATATGGCGGAGGAAAGCATCACAGCAGCAGAGAAGGAGCTCATCGAATTGGAGAATTTGCTGGCTTCTTCTAATCAGCGTTTGCGAGAGCGCCAGGAAGTATTATTCCAACTACCTCTGGATGAAGTTCAAGCTCAAGCGACGCATTGGGAAACCAGCGTATCGTATGCGGCGCGAGCAGTTAACGAGGCAGAGAAACGCCTGGATGAACGGAGATTATCCTTGGCGGCGCAGGAGCGGCAGCTCGACGTTATCCATCAGCGATTGAAAGAGATTGACTCTGGATTGGAGGAAGCAGAAAAGGAGCGCGACGATTTAAGGGAGCAGGAGAGCGCCATTCTCGACAAAATAGCCGAGCTGAGCAAGCTTATTGAACCGGCAGAAGAAGAAGTCCGTTCGGCTGAAGTGGAATATGAGCAATTGCAAGCCGCCGAGGCCAATGCCCAACAGGGTTTGACGGCCATCGAGCGCCAGGCCAGCCAGGCGCAGCTCGAGTTTGCCCGCGCCAGAGATGCGTTGGACTCCTTGCGCCAGCGCATCGAAGAAGATTTCGGGCTGGTGGCTTTCGAGTACGCCGCAGAGATTGACGGCCCCACACCCCTGCCTCTGGATGGGATGGTCGAGCAGCTCCCACAGATCAAAAAGCTAAATCCGGAAGTCGAGGAGGGCATCGCTCGCCTGCGCGCGCAAATGCGCAGAATGGGCGCGATCAATCCCGAAGCCCAGGCGGAGTATCAATCGGTTTTAGAGCGCTATGAGTTCATGACTTCACAAGTCGCCGATCTACACAAAGCCGATGCAGACTTACGGCGGGTCATCGCCGAGCTGGACGATCTGATGAGAAAGGAATTCCGCCGCACATTTGTGGCTGTCGCTGAGGAGTTCAAATCGATGTTTACCCGGCTGTTCGCCGGCGGTAATGCCCACCTTATCCTGACCGATGAGGAAAATCCTGCCGAGACAGGCATCGAAATCGAAGCGCGCTTGCCCGGGCGGCGCGAGCAAGGCCTCTCCCTGCTATCCGGAGGGGAACGCAGTTTGACGGCCGTTGCTCTCGTCTTCGCTTTGCTCAAAGTGTCCCCAACACCGTTCTGTGTAATGGATGAGGTAGACGCCATGCTGGATGAATCCAATGTGGGCCGATTTCGCGAGCTTTTGAGCGACCTCAGCCGGACCACGCAATTCATCGTCATTACGCACAACCGGAATACCGTTCAGGCGGCAGGGGTGATCTATGGGGTGACGATGGGCCGGGATTCTTCCAGCCAGGTCATCAGCCTGCGGCTGGATGACATCAGCGAGGAATTGGTTGGGGGACAAAATTAAACGCGGGAGCACAAAGTCTCCCGCGTTTATGTGCGCATTGATGGCTATTGCCCGGGTAAACCAGAGAGGCTTGCCGGGAGCGTTGGCTCGGTTGGCACGCGGTCTTTCCAATAATCGTAGCGCTTGACTTGATCCTTGGATTCCTGTTGTGTCAGCCAATCTTGAAATTTCTGCTGCTTAAGCTGATCGAATTGAGCGGCGGTAAGCGGGCGAACCTGATGACCAAGCACACGGATGATGTGCCAGCCGTAGGATGTTTGCACCGGATCGCTAATCTGACCGACTGCCAGCTTAAATGCAGCGTCTTCGAAGGCCTTATCCATTACACCCCGACCGAACCACCCGAGATCGCCGCCATTATCTTTGTTTGAGGTATCTTGAGAATACTCCTTGGCTAATGCGTCCCAGCTCTGACCCTGAAGAAGCAGGTTCTTTACCTTGATCGCTGTGGCTTGATCATTGACCAGAATATGCTCCGCCCAGACCTCATCTTCTTCGGGTTTCAGATCAGCGGTCACATGTGCCATTACTTTTTCGCGATAGAGCTGGTTCTCGAAGAGACGTCGGTAGTCCGCTTCGGTCAATCCCAGGCTACTTAAAGTCTTTACATATTCTTGTAAATTGGTCTGATAACCCTGTAACGTCATGGGTGTCTCTGTTGGATAGGGGGTGAAAGTGGGACCTTCTGTGGGGGTCGGCGTATCGGTGGGTCCACCTGGGGTTGGGGTTAATGTTTCTGTGGGCGTGGGCGTTACCGTTGGCGTTGGGGTTACGGTAGGTGTCGGAGTTGAGGTGATCAACGCCAAAGTCGTTGGATTATAAGTGGGTGTGATAATGTTGGTCGGCGTGATCGTCGGTGTGGGTGTCCCATTAGGGAAGTAACCAAAGGCAGCTTGCATGGCCTGATCGACCTCTGCACTGGTCACGGTTATTCCCAGGCGAGCGGCTTCTTGGCGGATCACGAGGTCATCGATCATCCCTGTCAATACATTTTGCCCCAACGTTTGAGTGTCGTTTAGTTGCGATTGAATCTGCTGCAAATTGCTCTGTATGGACGAGGTCATATTTGGATCGCTGCCAAACAGACTCATGAATTGAGCCATACTCTGGTATTGCTGGATCAATTGATAGCGGTAGAAGCGCACTTGTTTTTGGAATTGCTCAGTTGTGATCACCTCATTCCCAACTTTGGCGACCGGTTGACGGAAGATGATGACCCTCTCGTACAAATATCCATAACCAATCACGCCTATCACCAAAATGATGGTGACAATCGCGCCAATGACAAGAATGCGCGTTTGACGGCGTTCTTTTTCCAGGCGTGCAAGGTGCTTCTTGGTGACTACTTTCGGTTGTGGCGACTTAGCCATCCTTCTCCTCGGTTGATACAGCAAGGGGGCATAAGGCCATTTCGCTGCCCCATGCCCCTGAATGTGTGCTCAAAGAGCAGGTCAGCGTGAGCCCTCGGCCCCGGGCTCGCTGGTAAACGGGAGCAGCGCCAGGTGGCGTGCCCGTTTGATTGCCCGCGCCAACGCGCGTTGATGCCGTGCGCAAGTGCCTGTTTGGCGACGAGGCCGTATCTTACCGTCTTCAGATATGAAACGGCGCAGCACGTCCACCTGTTTGTAATCGATCGTAGCATTCTTATCGGCGCAAAACTGGCATATTTTCGGACGGGGCGCATAACGCCGTCCTGTGGGTTGTTCGTTCTCCACAGTAGTATCTTCTATAGCCATGGGCATGACTCCAGATGTTGCTTTGAATTAAAACAGGCAAAAATCAGCTAGAATGGGAAATTTTCTTCCCCTTCGTCCGTCGGGGTTGATTCGGAGGTGGAGTGATTTTGAGCGATTTCGCGGCGTTCGCCCAGGATCATCATTTCACTGGCAACAATTTCCACGCTTGAATGTTTGGTGCCTTCATTATCTTCCCAGCGGCGGGTTTGCAACCGGCCTTCGATGTATACCTGTTGACCTTTGGTCAGATATTGCTTGCAAATTTCGGCCAGATTTCCCCAGGTCACCACATTAAACCACTCGGTTTCTGTGTGGCGTTCGCCATCGGACGAGTTCCATGTTCGGCTGGTGGCGATGGTAAATGTGGTGACAGGGCGGCCCGAGGGTGTGTAACGCATCTCGGGATCACGTCCAAGGTGTCCGATGACCATCACTTTGTTCAAACCGCGACTCATTTTGCTCTCCTCACTGCACCAAAAAAACGCCCCATGAACGGTGTATCTATCCTCAGTCAATTGCCGTAATCAGGAAACGCATCACCGGTTCGGTCAAGCGAAGATTACGCTCAAGCTCGGTGGTGAAGGCGGGCGTCATCTGGGTCTGGAACAGCACATACTGACCTTCCCGTTGTTTTCGAATGGGATAGGCCAGACGACGTTTCCCCCAGGTATCCACCTTATCGATAGCGCCACCGGCGTCTCTGATCCAGCTCTGGATCTTATCGATCATGCCTTTAAAGGCGTTTTCATCCAGATCTGGATGGACGACGACAACCAGCTCATAACTGCGCATAGGGACCTCCTTTCCTCGGGATTGCCCCTGAACTACGCCGTGGGCGTGTCAGGAGCGGAAAGCAGCTGCCACGTCAGCAGCCGTGTAATGTGGAAAGAGTGTAGCACAGTTAGCCTGATTTGGAAAGGGACTTTTCTGCTCAACATTGATGGGGGTGCATTTCTACGTTGGGTTCACAAAGAGAATTATTAGAATTCTTGATCAGCTTCGCCCTAAGCAGCTCACCTGAGATTAGCGGGAGATCGAGAGCTTGAGCACTTTTCCGTGTGGATCGAGGGTCATGCGGGCATAATGGCGATGGGTTCGATTGGAAATCTGGGTCTTTTTACTTAGTGTGACTACCAACCGATGAGTTTGTGCGTCTTTCCGGTCTTTCGCCATCGCATCATCGGACAGATTGATGCGTTGCCGCGCGAAGGTCAGCTCGGCATCACGTAACCCCGGCAAATACTGGTCAACAATTTGTTTGACCTGGTTCACAATTTCCATTGGGATGCGTTCGGGCATACCTTCCTGTTCGGGCGCTTCGGATGTGGTCTTCACTTCTAACCGTTCACGGGCTCGCATAACGGTTTTTTGAGAAAGATCAATTCCATCCATGGAAACCAGGGGGTCCCCATATAGTACAAAAGAAATTAACGTCTTTTGATCCTCGCCGTCGAGAAAACCCTGGCGGTTGTTCATTTCTTGAACAAGCGCGATCTTAGCCTGCTGTAGGGCGGAGCCTATAGGCTGGCCTTCGCTCACCCTTTTGAGAAAACCGTTACCCAGAAAATCAGCGGCGATTAGAGGCGTTGCCATCGAACCGTAAGAAATCGTGGTAGAGCCGACGAAAGCCCTGACGCCGCTCGATAAGAACTTAAGCGATAAGGCCTGGTCGACAGTTTTTCCGTCGATAAAGGCTCCATAACAGGCTTCGGTAAAGACCACACCAGGGATGCGGCCATCATTGGTGATGTCTTTTGGTGTCAAGGCTATCGGATAATCCGGGCCGCTCCCGGGCTGAGTCAGGTCGCGCTGACCATACCACTCGGCGGCATCATTCACCCCATGAAGATTGTAATATTCAACATGAGCTGGCGCCAAGCCACTTTCTAACGGGCTTCCCGTACGTGCAGGTGGGGAGATGAGCATGGAACGCGGCTCTCCGATCGGACGAAAGACCGCAAGTGAGGAATTCTTCCATACGGCTGCCGTATAGCCAAAGCTAGGTTGCATCTTGCCGTTGGCGCCGATGAATTTGAAGCGAGGAGAGAACAGACGAATGAGAAAATCCAATAACAGGCGTTGCCATAGCGGGCGCGGCTGATTCTGGGAGGAGTGATAGCTCACCAGGTCCCGCAAAGAACTGAGCAGCAGTCCGGCGTCCGAACTGGCCTCGCCTGGCAAGCGACCAACCGGCCATTCAGGGACAAAGTAATTTTCGTCCAGAGTGGCATACGGGTTGTCCGATGGGACTTCGCGGTCGGCGTCATCCGTCGGATTCGGGAGGCGATGGAAAGGTACAACCGTTGGACCGCCCACAATGAGCAAAGCCCCGATCATCTCGCCGCGTTTGCCCAGAGAGGCATCGAGATCGGTCAGTGCGAGTTTGAGCTTCCATGGATCGTTGGCGGGAGCAGGTTTAATGCCAAGAGCAGTCGTGCTGGCTGGATCGTCCGCCAGGAAGAGCAAAGCCCCCCAGTTTGGACGTTTCCGCACCGCTGCGACGAGCCGGTTCATTTCTTCGATCAGTATCTGAGCAGTCTGCTCGCCATACTGGCTTTCCAATCCATGCCGGGTCGAGAAGACTACGTAAATTGGGAAGCGCCCTTCGACTCGGCTGGGTCCAGCCTTTTTCAAACGCTTCGCGAGCTTATCGAGCTCCATTTGAACGGAACGCAGGCTCTCAACGTCCCGGTTTCCAGTAATTTTCCCCGCGCGGTCATCAGTCGATGGAACGGGTTCGCTCTGAGGTAACCCTTCGTTGGTTTGTACAACCGAATTGCTTTCGCCAGGTAAGGATTGGCTCTGATCGCCTGGATTGTCCGTTGGAGATGTACTTGGCTGAGGCAATTGGTTCCAGCCCAATATGCCCGCAATCGATGCGGGGATAGGCAGATCGAAGGGTATTTCCATGTGATCAGGCCAGATGGGTCGATAGGGATAGTCAGGCCCCCAAATACGTGTGGGAACCTGCCCCGCCAGATCATTGGCGGCGCAGTGATGTAACAAACCCACCGCGCCAGATTCGTCCCCGTTTTTGAGCTTTGCTTCCGCCAGGAACAGGCTGAATTGTAAACAATCCGGCCAACGCTGATGATACACCTCCGACAAACTGTAAACCTGATCGTCCAGCAATTTGCGTAAGACCTGCAAGTGCATTATGGCTGGAAGTGGGGATTCGGGGTTGGCTGCCAGAGATTTAGCGGTAAGGTCGCTTGCCCCGGTCAGGTCATTTTTCCGCAAGGCATCTCGCGCTGACCTGAGCTGTAACGACCACTCGGGAAGTTTGAGCACTGTCCCAATGCGTCCACCAAGAGCGAAGACCGATGCGCGGGCATTTTCGACTGCGTCTTGAGTGGAGATGCCGATGCCGGAGGCAATCATCTGTTGGGCCGCCAGAAATTCAGGATCTTGACGCACCAGATTTTCAAGGATAGGCTGGAGCTGATACGGGCGTTCCTCGCCAGCCAGGGCGCGGGCCAGATAAAGGTTGATGCCTAAATCGCCCGGAAAGACAGCAAGCCAGGTTAAGGCTAGTTGACGGGTGAACCGGAATTCGCGAGCCTGAAGCGAGGCATCCAGGAGAGTGAGCACTGCGCCCCGGGAGACCGGCTGCCCGTATTGAATCGGATCGAAATAGGAAAGTTTCATGAGATTGTGCTGGCCTCCTGTGAGTTGTGCACCAAATTTATCGCGACCACTGCGCCAAGCTGACGGCGAATGTTGATATCCTCTGGAGCGAGCTCTGCCGCTTTCCGCAGAAAGTTCTCCGCACCCTTATAGTCTTTGATGTCGCGCAACGCCAGACCAGCCTGATAATAAGGACGAGCATCCTTCGGAGAAGCCTGGATCGCCTGTTGGTACACCTTAAGCGCGGCTGGTATGTCGCGGCGATCCTGGTACACACGCCCGAGTTCAAGGCATGCTTCGACACATGAAGGATCGCCTTGCATGACGGCGCTCAGATGATGGATGGCCTGGTCAAGTTGCCCGCTGGTGCGCATGAGGCGGCCAAGGAGGAAATGCATGCCGGTATCAGTGGATCGTATTTGAAGCGCTGCCTGCGCTGCCCGGATCGCATTTTCTCGCTGACCCAATTCGGCCATAATTTCAGCCAGCATTTGTTGACCCTCAAAAACATCGGGGTAGCGAGAGACGAGGAATTGGACTTTCGGCAACGCCGCTTGAGACCCCAATGTTTGCCGCGTCAACCTTGCTTGCTCGATCAAAACTGGCAGAGGGTCCTTGAGAAGCGGAATGGCCCGTTCCAGGGTGCTGAGCGCTTCCTGACTGCGGTCCTGTTTGATCAAGAGATGGGCGTGCAACAGAATGGCATCCGGGTTATCTGGGTCCAGTTCCAGAGCAGATTCGACCTGCTGGCGCACCTGATCGTATTTTCCGGCTTGCAACGCAAGCTCGCCGACCAGGATTATCGGTTCCACCCGCGTTGGAGCCAGCGCCGCTGCTTGCTCCGCGCAGGATAACGCCTGAGTGGTATCGCCGGCAAGATTATGCGCACGCGCCAGCTCTATCCATGGTTCGGGCTGGTCAGGAGCAAGGCGGGCCGCCATTGCCAGCGACTGAATGGCCGAATGAGCATCGCCATCCTTAAGGTAAATTTGGCCCAATTTGATCGCATACTCTGCCGCAGCCGGTTCGAGATTGAGGGCGGATCTAAAATGGCCGGCAGCGGTTGGAAAATCTCCCTCAGCCAGCTTTAATTCGCCGGCCAGGGCCTGCCAGTGCACCTCGTCCGGCCAAATGGCGAGTGCTTTGGCTATGCATGGGTAGGCCATCTGATTGTCCCCGGCCGCCTGCGCAGCATAAGCGGTCAGCGCCAGGCTTCGAGGATCCGAAGGCCGGCGTTCCAAAGCGCTCAACGCATAGGCCAGCGCATTCTCTGGCTCTGATGTGAGTGCGGATAGAGCCAGCTCTTCGAGAACGCGTGCATCACCCAGATAATCCTGAGATACCTCTATGGCACTTTTTAAACTCCTGTGGATGGATCGTTGCAGGCAGATCAGAGCCGCTGCATCATCCGGAAAACGCACCGCTCGGGCGAAATCGCTCAGTTTTGATTCGTTCGGCTTGAAGACTGCTTGGCCACGCAGGAACCAGCGCTTGACCTCAGACGAATTGTTCAACTTTGCCGCGGAGCGAATTGCCTGCTCGAAATTTACGAAGCTGGTTTCGCTCAACGATCCATTACCGGGCAAATGCTTTGTTATGTGAAGACCTTCAGCAAAGCGTTGATACTCTGCACTTCTCACTCTTAACTGGGCGAGCTTTAGATGGGCGGCCGGTTCCTTTGGACGCACTTCACATACGCGCTGGCACAGCTCCTCCGCTTCATCCCACCGGCTTAAATTTATGGCCGCATTTGCTAGGGCATAAACTGGGGTGCTAAACAGGGACTTTTCATCATCAAGCGTGATCTTTTGGCTGCGATATATCTCATATGCCTTGTCGAATAGTTCATCTGCTTGTTTATACTCGCCAGATGCGTGTTTCATTCGGGCAAGAACGGCGAAGTAGCGCGCATCGTTATCCTGTACTTCCCCGACGTGCTGCAATACGCTTGCCGATTCTTGGTCCTCTCCGGCATCCAGGGCCAGTTCAGCATACAAACAGACCAGGTTCCTGACCAGATTAGTATCCGTGGTTTTAATCCACTCGGGTGTTCCAGCTATTTCATCATTGGAGGATGGAGCTTTTGGGAAGCACCATTCGAGCGCACTGCGCGCATTATCCAGATCGGCCAGCGCATAGGCCAGCTCTGACGCGTAATAATGAGTTTCTGGCAGATTGGGGAATAAATCCAGCGCAGTCAGGGCATGGCCATATGCGGTGGGTAGATCGCCGATTGCGCGGGCCAGACGGGCAATGCGGGTGTGTATCTGTAAACTCAGAAAGTCATCCTGATGCCCTTTGGATGTATCTTTGGCGGTTAGGATCAACTGTTGGGCCTGCTCCAGACATGCTAGAGCAGCCTGATGACGGCCTAGGGCTGCCAGAACGTCAGATTGCCGGACGAAAAGATCTGCTACGTCTGGATAAATCGTAGCCGCGCGCTGGAGTACATCTAAAGAGCCCTCGAGGTCGCCCCTGTCCACCAACAATTGCGACAGCTCTCGGAATAATTCTATCTCGGGCATCGGGCTCTTTTCGAGAGCGCGTTCCATACAAGTGACTGCACTGCTGGAGTCATTGAGTTTCAAAAACGCATGCGCAGCATCTTGCAGGTCGGCGGATGAGGCATTCGGATTCAGTAGCACGGCATCGAAAGTCTCTCTTGCGCCTTTCAGGTCGCCGCTGTGCATTTGTACCTGGCCGAGATAAATTTGGAGATCCGACCTTTGCGGATCCAATTCAGAAGCTCGGCGTAAGGCGGCAATCGCTTCCTGCGTAGCGCCAAGTGCCAGCATCGCTCCGGCCAACCAGGCCAGATTTTGAGGGTCATGAGGAGCTAATTCACGCGCCCGGTAGGAAGCCTGAAGGGCTTCATCCTTGAGATTGGCTGTGTAATAGGCTTCTGTCAATGCATGCTGGACATCCAGGTTATCGGGGTTCGAAAGTGCAGCCTCTTGTAAAGCGGCCAGAGCGGTTTCCATTTCATTCAGCGCCAGAGCTGCCTTACCCAAGCCAAGTTTGATGCGGCCCAGTTGATCGGCGGTGCATTTTTTCTCCTCTTCAGCCAGGTTGAGGAAGCTCTTCAAGGCACGCTCCCAATCTCCGCGCAATTCCATAAGCTCTGCCTGGAGAATGCGCGCTTCTAAGTTGCCCGGCTCCAAGGAGAGGCCATGGTCCAGGCGTGCCTGGGCGCTATCCAAATCCCGGTTGGTCAATCCCGCGGCAGGTGTGTAGACTTTCTTATTGTCCATGGAGAAGCGCGCCGATTGCCATTTTCTGCGTTTGAGAAGCGTCGTCGCATAGTCGATGTAAGGTTCTATCGATTTTGGATGGCCATCCAAAGCGATTTCAAACGCGACGAGAGCTGCCTCAGGTTCTCCAAGGGCGAGCAGAACTTTTCCATGTGCATAAGCCAATTCCGGATGAGTGGGATTGCTCTGGCGGGCGCGCTCGAAAACTTCACGTGCCTCAACGTGATGGCCCAATTCGGCAAGCGTGTTCCCCAGGCGAAGCGCAATCTGAGGCGAGCGGGGCGATAACATGGCGGCTTTTCGTAATGCCGGCAGGGCCTCCGATGGAGACTGGTTGGCCAGGCAGGCGTCCGCCAAAGCCAGGTGCACTTCCGGCGATTGCGAGGCGGCGTGCGCAGCAGCACGGAGAATCTCCAGTGATTTTTGATGCTCCCCGGCACGCTGGTAGGCACGTGCCATGTACAGCCAGGGAGCGGCTTGTTCCGGGGAAAGAAGTGTGGCCTGTGTGAAATGTTCCATGGCACGGTCTTCTTCGCCCAGGTTCGAAAGTGCTTCACCCATCAGAGCATGAGCTAGACCGTTTTCGGGTTCGCGTTCGATGGCATCGCGGCAGACTTCCCCGGCACGGGTGTATTTACCCGCCTGTAATGCGCAATTTGCAACTGCCAGCATGTCGCCAGTGGTTGGTTGGTTCACCAGTGTCAGGATGCGCTCTCTTTCACCCAGAGCTTTTTCCCAATCCGGTATTTGCTCGAATAATCCCGCCAACAAGCGGCGCTGTTGTAAATCCTGGGGCTGAAGAATGGTCAGCCGCAGCGCTGCAGACACTGCCTTGTCCAAGGATCCACTGGCTTCGTACGCTTTGGCGAGTTCGCGTAAAACATCTACATCGGTTGGCCGAAAAGCTAAGATCCGTTCACCGACCTGGATTGCCTCAGGGTAAAGTTCCATAGAAATTAAATAATCCAACAATCCGCCATACGATCTCCCGGGTAGGAGGTTTAATGAATTTCTGTTTGAAAGCCATCCGAGAGATGCTTGCAAGGAGACTTGGACGGCCTGACGCGCCAGATCTCGAGCATGTGACGTATCGCCCGACAATAATATGGCTTGTGACAGCGCCAATTGAGCGAGTGGTTCATTGTTATTAGAAATTTGGGTTTCTGATGGATCGAAAGAAAGGCCGAAAGCAGCTTTTGCCAGCGTTCGGCCGGCCCGCGCAAGGTCGGAATTTGGGAGCAGCCTCGCGGCCAACTCCCACTCCGCGGCTGCAGCTTCATTGGAGCCGTTTTCTATCTCGGCTTCGGCCAATCGAATGGCAAGGTTGGCCTGATAATGGGCTGCGAGCTTCAAGGCACGCTCGAGAACAGAAGCAGCCTGGTCGAATTTTCCCGCCAGGCTGAAAATTTTGGCGTAAACCTGCAATTGGTCTAACTTCGCTCGATCAGGGATTTCAACCAACGGGTTTTGGATTTCATCTTTCGCGTTTAAGATGGGTTCAAGGATCTCAAGGTAATGATTGGCCATTGATCTGGCAAGCTCAGAATGCCCCCCCTGAGCCAGTGTCTCTAACCATGAAGACAACACCTGAACCTCAGCTTTGCCAATCAATCCTTCCAGCCAGGCGGCCTGATCTGCGATTAACAGGGCATTACTAAAGAATGCATGCAATACAAGGCCGATATTTTCTTGTGGCCTATCGCGGTTGCCTTCCGGTATAAAAGCTTTCAAAAGCGCCATCGGATCGGGCACCATTGCGAATGCGCAGGCCAGCGGTGTACGCCATAGTGTGGCAAAATCGGCGGCGGCATCCTTCTGATAGGCGAGTTTGTCGAGGAGGCCGTCCCAAACGCCGTTAGAACGGCGGTATTCCCGCAGGGCTAAAGCCAATAACCCCGATTCCGCCAGAGTTGTAGGAGGTGCAAACGTGTCCAACGCCTCGGCCAGACTATGGTTCACCCTCTCTCCCAGAGAAGTTTCCAGAGGCATGAGTGGTTCCAGGCACAATTCCGACTGCGACATGGGATTGCCCAAGGAAAGCAAAGCCAGTGATGCCGGGCTCCACTTGCTTTTATCTGCCCCGGCATATCCCAACACAACATGCGAGAATTCGGGGTCATCCAGACTGGACCATATCACAGGATCCTGGCTTAAGGCGGAAAGAATTTCGACCGAGCTTTCCTCGGGTAACATCCCTCGCAAGCCGGTGAGAAAATCATTGCATGCCATACCTGCTCCTTTGGGATTTGGGGTTTGATTAAAATGTGATCCACATGTTGGGGTTGGGCAGAGTGAAGTTACCTGTTCACGAAATTTGCGTCACCAACCAATAGGATGCCCCCATCAGCGCCATACCAATTAATATTAGAAACACACCCACCCCCGTGGCCGTGGCAATCATTTGATTTAGGGCGTTTAGCAAAGCTGAAGCATTGCCAACCAAACCGGAGACATCCTCCGCCATGCCCTTTTGTGCTAGCTTGACCGTTTGATCGGCGATCACCCGCACGTTGCGGCCGATTACTTTACTCACCAGAATAATGAGACCCGCAGCAAAAGTAACCAGGCCTAGAGCAAAGAGGCCGGCAGCCATGATAAATGTGATATCTTCGATGGGGAGCGAATACATAAAAACCTCCTGAGCTTGAGATCTCAGGAGGTCTTGGTGCAAGTAGTGTACCAATAGGTTTAGCGGGAAGTCTTTTGTAAAACATCGGCGGGGAGATTGTCTATGTCGATCACGGCTTCATCACAGAACAGCATGGCGCGCTCTAAGGAATGCGCCAGTTGGCGAATGTTTCCCGGCCAATCGTAAGCCATTAAAGCTTGAATTGCCCGCGGAGTTATGCCGGTGATGTTAACACCCATGCGGGCGTTGTTTTGGCGGATGAAGTGCCCTACAAGCTCGGGTATATCCTCCTTGCGCTCACGCAATGGGGGCAGCGCCAGATCCACCACTTTGAGGCGATAATAGAGGTCTTCGCGAAACTCATTCTTTGCAATCAAAGTATCCAGATCGCGGTTGGAAGCAGCAACGATCTGCACGTCGACATGGATTAGGTTGGTGCCGCCAACCCGATAAAAAGCCTGGTTTTCAATGGCGCGGAGGAGTTTTGCCTGTACATCGGTGGTCATCGAGGCAATCTCATCCAAGAAAAGGATGCCACCATCAGCCACCTCCATTAAGCCCGGTTTCCGTTTTTCGGCTCCCGTAAAAGCGCCGGCTTCATATCCAAACAGCTCGGACTCAAGCATCGTGTTTTGAATCGCAGCGCAGTTCTGAGCGACGAACGGCTTAGACGAACGCGGCCCTACTTTATGGATGAAACGCGCAAGTAAGTCTTTGCCTGTGCCGGTTTCGCCCGTTATCAGCACCGAAACGGAAGCATTGGCTGCCCGCCTCGCTTGATCAAGAACAGCCTGCATCACCGGACTTTTTCCGACGATGAAATCTACCTGTTGCAGCCCTGATTGCCGGTAATGGGCTAACTCCCTTCGGGTGGCCACGATTTCCTGAGCGCGTTGAATAGACTGCTCGAGTTGGGGAAATTGAATTGGCTTTTGAAGAAAATCATGAGCACCGTTCTTCATGGCTTCGACCGCCATATCGATATCCCCATAAGCGGTGATTAATATGATCGGCGGGCGCATCGGCATCTGAGCGGTCTCTTTAAGGAAACTTGTGCCAAAACCGTCTTTCAATATCACGTCCAGCAAGATAATATCGGCTCCGCCACGCTGGATAATATCGCGCGCCTCCGTTAGGCCAGGGACATCAATTACTTCGTACCCTTTCGAAGTCAGATACTCTGAAATGTTTTGTCGCGCATGGTCCTCGTCGTCCACGAGCAGAATAGTCGCAGTCATGAAGCCTCTCCTACAACGGCAGGTAAAAGGACGGAGAAGACGGTCCCGCCCGGAAAAGAATTCACTTCAATTCGGCCATTATGCCCGAAAACGATCCGTCTCGTGATGGCCAGGCCCAATCCAGTTCCTTTTGGGTTAGTAGTGACGAAGGGTTCCCATATGTGTTTCAGGATATCTTCAGGTATGCCCGGTCCGGAATCGGACACTGTCACCAAAACTGCAGGTCCATGTTCGGGAAGATTACCCATGTCGAATTTGATAGCCAATGTTCCACCATCGTTGTTACTCATGGCCTGCACAGCATTGCTGATCAAGTTGGTAAAGACCTGTTCCAATGCCCGTGGATCGCCGAGTATTTTGGGCAAATTGTCTGGAGCCTGCAGATATGATTTTATGTTAGCGCGCACAAAACGCGGTTGCCAACGTTCAATGATGCGTTCCAACAGCAAAGGTAAGTCAGTAGGCTTCAGGTCATATTTTTGCGGCCTGGAGAAGGCCAGCACTGTGTCCATCAGATGGATTAAACGGCTGCAGTCTCCTTCCAGCCTGTCGATTACTTCTTGGTTTGGATCGTCAGGCGGCAGCCGCGCCGCCATAAGTTGTAATCCAGTGCTGATATTGTTAATTGGATTACGCACTTCATGAGCGAAGATGGCAGTTAATTCACCGAGAACGGCGCGTTGTTCGAGTTGCATGGTGCGCACACGGATCTGTTCGTTCTCGCTCACATCACTGATGAGCACGGTAATGCTGGTCAGGGTATCGCCATCCATCACCGGCACGGTTTCTACTCGACCAGGGAAAGATTGTCCGTTCCGGCGATGGAGGGTAATATTACCCAAGTCATGCGTGGCAATTCCCTGTAAGGCTGAACGCAAGGCAGCACCCAGGGACTCCGAACCTATCAGGACATCTGCAACTGGACGGCCGAACACTTCCTTGCTGGCATACCCCAGCATGAGCTCCGCCGCTGGGTTAAGCTCCAAGATGGTCAAATCTGGCTTTAGAAGGACAACCCCTTCCCTGGAATTTTCCAGTGCATTTTCGAGGATCGCCAGTTGGCGGCGAGATTCGGATAGGGATGAAGCGAGGTTACTCTGCAGGATAAAATGCTGCATCGCAGCACTGATATTTAGGCCAAGGATTTCGAGAAGGCTGAGAATATCTTCAGAGGGAGAAGCCGATGGATCGCCGGCTACCAGCAACCCATTCCAGGCGCCGGGTTGTCCTAATGGCACAGTGGCTAAATAGGATAAATTGGCGATGCGCGCGGCTCGGTGGAGATCGGTGCTGACGCGTTTTCCTGATAGCCACAGGGTGGGCGTTTGAAGTTTTGCCAGGTTCGTGGAGGGCAGGGTTTCCGGAAATATATCGGGGTTATCGCAGAGGTAAGCCACGCGATTGAGCTGTGGGAACCCGGCATCTGCCTGATAGATCAGAAGGATGCTTGCTCCAAGGATTGTGCTCCCAATCTTAAGGCCCAGCATGAACGAGGATTTCAGATCAGATTGCGTGGTAAGGCGGGCTAAATCATATAGCGCGCCTAATAAGAGCTCTCTGCGCCGTTCCTCCGCCTGTAATTGTTGGTAAACAGCGATCGGTGTGAGGATCAACAGGAACCATTGATAAGACCGGTCAAGGGAAACGACCCGCACGATCACAGGAATCGGATCGCGGGAGTGATGGCTGAGAAGCGCTTCTTTTTCCTCGCCGAGAGCCAGGATTTGGTTTGAAAAGCCGGGCAATAAATCATTCAAGCTGATGCTGGTAATTTCTGAGTAGGTGAAAGCAGTCAGTTCGATCAGCGCACTGTTGGCGCCAAGAACCGCCCCTCGATGGTAGTCGATAAGGAGGGTTGGCTCATTGAACAGATTTAACAGCAGGTTAAACTCTGCAAAACCTGGCGTGCGGCCACGCCAGGTCATCGGGAAGATGGGCCGCGTCGAAAGGCTCGGACTCATGCTTTATTTTCGATGCGCGCTTTCCTCAGATGTGCAGGAAGGATGCCTTCCATGGCACGATATTTTGCCACTGTTCTCCGAGCCACATGATACCCCTCTTTTGCAAGTAAAAACGTCAGGTCGGTGTCACTAAGAGGGCGATTTTCCTTCTCAATAATCTGCCTCAGTACGGTGCGGACGCTCAGGCTACGGTCGAAAAACTTCGCCAAGGGGATCATGCGGCCACTGGGTAATTGTACAGCTTTATTGGCCACCGCACGTGAAATAGTTGATTCATGAACGCCCAATTCTTCTGCGAGTTGCGCACGGGTGAATGGTTTGAGGTGCGCCTCTCCATAAAGAATGAAATCCGCCTGTTCTTTCGCTATCCGCGACATGAGGCGTTGCATCGTGTTGTTTCGCTGCTGCAGACACTTGACGAAAAGCGAAGCACGCTCCAGGTCCGCTTTCCACTCATCTATTTTTCCTTCAGAAGCCTGACGGATTGCCTGTCGGAAAAGCGGATTGATACGCAGGGTGCCGCTGATGGGCATGATGATTTCGATCACTAACGGGTTGTCCTTGCGGTCATTCAAATGAGAAATGATGATGTCTGGTTGGTGGTAAACCTGGATGGGTGGAGCTTCGGGCTGGCGTTGGTCGCCCCAATGGGTGCGCCCGGGGAAAGGATTTAAATTTTCACCGATGAAGCGCGCGATTTCCTGCACCTGCCGAAACGGTATTTTGAGCGCTCGGGCAATTTCGGCGTATTGGTGGCGGCTGAGCAAATCCATCTGTGAGCGGATAACCTCTTCCGTTTTTGCCGGCACCGGGTGCAACTCGGCCAGAACTTCGAGCTGAACCAGAAGGGCTTCCGTTGGAGAGGATGAACCGACGCCAATCGGATCCGCGCGTTGGATCATGTGCACGATCGACTCGACACGTGAAAGCGGGATATGGTGGTAGCGGGCAACCTCGATGAGCGGGATGGTCAATAAACCATCTTCGTCCAAATGGGTGAGCAGATAAGCAGCGATAGGGCGATCCGGTGCATCGAGTTCGGAGGCAATTTGGCGGAGGACGTAGGTTGGCAGGTCTTCGATTGCCGGAGAAAAATTGTCCTCAGGGAGGTCTTCTTTCGGGACACCCTTACCAGAATAAAAATCGTCCCGCGGGGATATGAAAACGATTGGTTCGTCAAGAGCATTGGCCTTTGGGCGACTGCACACCGGGCAAGGGCCATGGCTAGGCAACAAACGCTTGCAGGTCGGGCAACGCCTCTCTTCGACCAGTTCGAGGGCCGGGTTAGAAGCCAGCTCAGCGTCGATTTGCTGGCGCAATTCATCGGCCGTCAATGCCAATAAGGTCATTGTTTGGGCCAGGTGGGCTGTGGTTAAGGGGCGAAGGGCCTGATAGTGTGCCTGAAGCATATTAATCCCCACGAGCAACGTTGATTAATTATAGATGGATAGAATTAGGGTTGCAAGTTATGTGCCGTAATTACACAAACAGGGGCATTTTGAAAGACCCCGCGGAATTCAAACGTTTTCCCCTGCCTCTTTGTATTATTAACGAGCAAGGAATAATTTCGTTGCTTTTGGAGAGCCATCAATGGATGAAGCGGAGTTGATTGCGCAATTGAAGAGGCATCATATCGAAGCGCTTGAACCGTTGGTTCGTGAATATCAGGCTCAAGCAATGGGAGCCGCTTATCTCATCACCGGGAGTCGCGATGAGGCCGAGGACGTTGTACAAACCGCCTTTATCCGCGCCTATGAGCATATAAGTCAATTCGATAGTGCGCGCGGGTTTAAACCATGGTTTATGCGCATAGTCATTAATACTGCAATCAACCAGCTTCCAAAACAAAATAACGCATCCATCGACGATATTTCTAACGAATTCTATTTATCAGCTGCCGACACAATCTGGGATTCTCTGACCGAAATCGAGCGGCAGATTGAAGAGAACCAACTGCGCGAAACGATCATATCCGCGCTGGATAAACTTCCTGGCGAACAAAGAGCCGTTGTTGTCATGCGTTATTACCTCGATATGGAAGATGATGAGATTGCTCAAATTCTGAAGCGTCCAAGTGGAACAATCAAGTGGAGGCTCCATAATGCACGGAAATATCTTCGCGCTATTTTACGCCGCAAGAATTCCAAGGAGGATCTTGCACTCGACATCTGAAACCGTCGGAATTTGTCTTTCGGGAGGAAAAACAAATGGTTGCCGATGAAGAAATTCTGAGGAAATATCTAAAGCAGATTGGAGATTCTGCAGCGCCCGAAGATGCGGTCAATCTCTTCCCGCGTATAAGGGAGCAGGTGAAGGCTATCGAAAATCGCCGGATGCGATCCAGGCGTTCACTGATGATCGCAGCAATCTCAATTCTCTCCGGGTTGGGAATGCTTTTCACTGTGCCGGCCGTGCGCGCACAGGTTGAGGTTATTTGGGAGCGTTTAGGCCTTGCATTCGTGGATACGAGTCTATTCAATAAAAACCCCGGGGAGACCGCTCAATCTGACCGGGAAGTCCTCGAAGCAACAAAAGTTACTCCACCGCGGCGTCTTAATATCGACGAGATCAAAAATCAAGCTCCGTTTGAGGTACTGGCGCCACGATGGTTACCAGACAATCTGGTATTTGGTGGCGGGCAGATTGAGAAACTCGCCGAGGGGACTCAGATCGAATTGTGGTTTTATCCAGAGGGTCAATCGCCTGATCAAGATTCATCCTATCTACTCATTCGAATTGGTCCCGGTTCTCCATATTTAGTACCGGCCAATAGAGAACAGCAAATTGACATGAATGGCAATGCTGCGTCTTACATCCACGGTGGTTGGGATGATGAAGGGCGAGGCGATCCATCCACAGCTTTGGGAAATGGTTCGAATAAACTGCGCTGGAACGACGAAATTGATGACGCTTACTTGACCTGGAAACAAGGTGGCCAGCCATATCTTATGTTTGCACATGAATTGGGATTACGGCTAAATGAGATGAAAAAGATAGCCGAATCCATGAAATAAGTACCACAACAACAGTACTCTTATTAACAGCAGGGCGCATAAAAAGCCCTGCTGTTGATTCCAGGACCACTTTACGCATGCGTGGTGTGTATGGGTGGTAAAATCTCGAGACAGTATGGTGTCAGAACATATGTCAGGAGAATTGATCGTTATTGGCGGTGGCCTGGCGGGTTCAGAAGCCGCCTGGCAGGCAGCCAAGCGCGGCATTCATGTGCGCCTGTTTGAGATGCGGCCAGTGAAAACTACCGGCGCTCACGCCACAGACCGGCTGGCAGAATTAATATGTTCCAATTCATTGGGGTCGCGGCTGCCGGACCGCGCATCGGGTCTGTTGAAAGAAGAATTGCGTCGCATGGGCTCGCTCCTGCTGGCTTGTGCAGAGGAGACGGCCGTACCGGCCGGCGGAGCCCTGGCGGTAGATCGACAAGCCTTTTCCGCGCGCGTCACTGAAAAACTGCTCGCTCACCCAAATATCACTGTAATCCGCGAAGAAGTCCTTTCCATTCCTAATCAACCTGTGGTGATCGCATCCGGGCCATTAACCAGTCCGGCATTATCACGCGCGATTGCTGCTTTAAGTGGTGAAGAATATCTATATTTTTATGATGCTATTTCGCCAATTGTGGCCTACGATTCGATTGACCTGCAGATTGCCTTTCGGGCGGCGCGCTACGGTCGTGGCCAAACCGAAGATGGCGATTATATCAACTGCCCGCTGACACGAGAGGAATACGAGCGTTTTACCCATGAACTACGGAATGCCCAGCGCATTCAATTGCGCGACTTTGAGCAGGACATTCTCGAAGGGGTGCGTGCAGGCACAGACAGGTATTTCGAAGGATGCCTGCCAATTGAAGTGATCGCCGCTCGTGGACCGCAATCTCTCGCCTTTGGCCCGTTGCGCCCGGTAGGCCTGAATGATCCGCGAACTGGTCGCAGACCTTATGCCGTCGTCCAGCTCCGCCAAGATAACCTGGCCGGGACGCTCTATAATATGGTCGGATTCCAGACCAACCTGACGTATCCCGAGCAGAAACGAGTATTCCGTATGATCCCTGGTCTGGAAAAGGCTGAGTTTGTGCGTTTTGGCCAGATGCACCGAAACACTTTCATCGCTTCCCCTAAGCTTTTACTACCCACTCTCCAATTCCGATACCGAGAGGACATCTTCTTCGCCGGTCAGATAACCGGTGTGGAGGGATATATGGGTAATATTGCCACCGGTCTGCTGGCCGGTGTGAATGCGGCAAACTTGCTCAAAGGTCTACCGCTAATAAAGTTGCCTACCGAGACGATGTTGGGTGCGTTATGTCATTATGTCACTCATGCCAATCTATCTGATTTCCAGCCGATGAAGGCGAACTTTGGTATTCTCCCGCAAATAGATGAAAATGAGCACAGAATGAACAAGCGCGAACGCGCAGCCGCTTATTCGGCCAGATCGCTCACCGTATTAGAGGAATTTCTAAAATCGAAAGGCTTTTAAGACCGAGTTGATCGACACTCAGGAGAGCATGAGAATTGACGAAAACCCGGCGGCTACGTCCGATGATACTCCTCACCGTCCTTGTCATGATGGCGGCAATCCTGGGAGTATGGACATGGACAGAGCATTCACAAACTGATGCAGCTCTGAATTTTGATGGCGAGAGAGCGGTTTTAGATGTCCAGACACAATTGTCTTTTGGGCCGCGCATCCCCGGGACTCAGGGGCATCAAAAGGCGATTGCGTATATCCAGAATACACTGGTGAAATCAGGCTGGGTCACGGAATTGCAGCAAACCACCTGGGACGGCTATCCAATTCAGAACATAATCGCTAAGAGGGGGGATGGCAACCCCTGGATCATACTTGGGGCGCACTACGACACACGCATTTGGGCCGATCAGGACCTGGATGCGGCTAAACGCCAGGATCCTGTTCCAGGCGCAAATGATGGTGCGTCGGGCGTGTCAGTTCTGCTTGAACTGGCCCGCATCTTACCAAAGACCCTGAACAAACAGATCTGGTTGGTGTTTTTTGATTACGAGGATGATGGCGGTATTCAGGGCAGAGATTGGATTCTTGGCTCCCGCGCATTTACAGCCAATCTTCAAGGCAAACCCGACGCGGTGGTTGTTGTCGACATGGTTGGTGATGCCAACCTGAATATATACAGAGAGCGAAACTCGACGCCTGAGCTGGCTGATCAGATTTGGTCATCGGCAACCCGACTTGGGTTCAGCCAACAATTCATAGATAGGGCCGGTTATTCTATTTTAGATGATCACACGCCGTTCCTTGAAGCGGGCATACCTGCCTTGGACATCATTGACTTCGATTACCCTTTCTGGCACACAACGGCTGATACCGCCGATAAAATATCAGCTACCAGCTTGCAGATTGTGGGGAAGGTTCTGACAAACTGGCTCACAGGAAAGTAATATTGGCAAAACTATTAAGATGGCGTAAACTTGATATTATGAAACCTATCCGACCTGCTGACCGCATTGCTGATTTCAAACCCTACTTCTTCGCTGCGCTTGGCCAAAAGCTGGCTGAGCTGCGGGCCCGTAATGTCGATGTAATCCGCATTGACATCGGCGCTCCCGATTTACCACCAAAGGATTTTATTATCGAAGCGCTGGTGGCGAGCGTCCGCCGGCCGGACACTCACAGCTACACGCCAAATGGTGGTACTCCAGAATATCGCCAGGCCGTGGCGAATTACTACCGCCAGCGTTTCCATGTCGATCTAGACCCGGAAAAAGAGGTGCTAGGCCTGATCGGATCCAAGGAAGGGTTGTTCAATCTAAGCCAGGTGCTCCTCAACCCTGGCGATGTGGCTCTCGTACCCGATCCGGGGTATCCGGTTTACAGGGCGAGCAGCAAGATTGCAGGCGCCGAGATCTACCCGCTTCCGCTGTTGCAAGAAAACGGCTTTTTACCCGATTTGAATGCAATTCCGTCCGATATTGCTGACCGTGCGCGGATATTGTGGCTGAATTATCCCAATAACCCGACCGGAGCGATTGCCCCCCTCAGCTTCTTCGAAGAAGTGGTTTCTTTCGCTCGTCATTATGGCATTGTCATAGCCCATGACGCCCCCTACGCCGACGTGTGCTTCGATGGATACCACGCCCCCAGTCTTCTGGAGATCCCTGGTGCAAAGGATGTTGCCGTAGAATTCAACTCACTCTCCAAAGCCTATAACATGGCGGGCTGGCGCGTTGGTATGGTGGTGGGTAATTCCGATGTAATCCGCTACCTGAGCACATATAAAAGTCAGATGGATTCATCGCATTTCAAACCCATATTGGATGCCAGTGTGGCTGCCTTAACCGGTGATCAGCATTGGCTGGATGAACGCAACAAGATATACCAACACCGGCGCGATCTGGTGTTGAAGGCTGTAGAGCAGTCAGGTTTGTCCGCGCATAAACCTCCAGCATCCATATACGTCTGGGTACACCTGCCTGAAGGGGTGAGCAGCGAAGAATTTTGCGCGAATTTGCTCGAAGATACTGGAGTGAGCACCACTCCCGGTATCGTTTATGGCCAGTACGGGGAAGGATACGTACGCATCTCACTGGGTACACCAACGGATCGTTTGGAAGAAGCGATGAGGCGTTTTACCGAGTGGGTGCGGACGAAGGCAGGCATACTCCCCAAGGTGTAAATGGCAAAAAAAGAACCCGAACCAACCGATCTCCCGCGTGAACGTGCTTTTCTTGTTGGCGTAGAGATCCATGGTCAAGAGCATCTGCTCAGCCTGGATGATTCCCTGGCTGAACTAACCTTGCTGGCTGAAACGGCAGGCCTGGAAGTCGTTGGCGAACTGACCCAGAAGATCGATCAGCCAAACCCGGAAACTTTTATTGGCTCTGGCAAAGTTGAAGAACTTAAAGCTTTGGTCGAAGAGACCCAGGCCGACGTGGTAATCTTCGATGGCGAGCTATCTCCACGCCACCAGCGCGAGCTGGAGGAAAAGCTCAATCAATCGGTGAAAGTACTGGATCGCACGGCGCTCATTCTGGATATCTTTGCCCAGCATGCCAGTACACGTGAGGGCATTTTGCAGGTCGAGCTGGCGCAGTACGAGTACCGGCTGCCGCGGCTGACTCGTGCGTGGACCCATCTGGCCAGACAGGCAGGCGGAGCGGCCGGACGGACTGGCAGCGTGGGCGGAGTCGGCCTGCGTGGACCTGGCGAGACGCAGCTCGAAGTCGACCGCCGTGAAATCCGCCGGCGTATTTCGCGGTTGAAAGAGGAGCTTGAAAAAGTCCGCGCCCACCGCATGCGTTACCGCTCGCAACGGCGTCGCTCTCACATTCCGGTGGTCACATTGGTCGGTTATACCAATGCTGGCAAGTCCACATTGCTTAATCGGCTTACGCGAGCCGATGTCTACGTCGCAGATCAATTGTTCGCAACCCTTGATCCAACCACGCGACGGGTAGAGCTTCCAGGCGGAAACGTCGTCCTCTTTACCGATACGGTTGGTTTCATACAAAAATTGCCGACGCAGCTCGTGGCGGCATTTCGCGCCACCCTGGAGGAAATCGCCGAGGCAGATTTACTGGCTCATGTGGTGGATGTCACCCATCCCAATGCACAGGCTCAAGCCAGAGCCGTACACGAAACACTGCAAGAAATCGGCGCCGATCACATACCGGTCATTACCGTGTTAAATAAAATCGACCGCTTACCCGATCCAGATGCGGCCCGAAATGCATTGGCTGCCTTCCCGAATTCGGTGGCGATTTCAGCGCTGAAGGGTCAGGGGATGAATGATCTGTTGCGTCTCGTGGAAGAGGAATTGTTCGAGAAATATCAGAAAGTTACCGTACGTTTGCCTTATCGAGAAGGCCAGTTGATCTCTCTGTTTCACGATCAGGGGCAGGTGGCTTACGTGGAGCACACTCGTGACGAAGTTTTAATCCAGGGCAGCTTGCCAGGCCGATTGATGGCGCGTTTCAAACCATTTTTAAAAGCCGAAAATACACCAAAGGGTTCAAGCGTCAACGAAGCGGGGTAACAAAAAGGCCGCTTTCGTCTGGCGGCCGATTTGTTCATTTCGACGATGGGTTACTTCTTTTTCTCTTCTTTTTCGATTTCAATGACTTCCCGACCTTGATAATAACCACAATTGGGGCAAACGCTGTGTGGTCTGCGCATTTCTCCACAGTTGCTGCATACTACCAGATTTGCGGAATGAAGCGCATCGTGCGCCCTGCGGCGATCACGTCTGCCGCGTGATAGTTTACGTTTTGGAAGTGGAACCATTGCGGACTCCTGTCTGATCTATTTGAGCTCAATAAATTCTCGCGTGCTATTAATTCCGAATTAGCTGCCGGATTATACATTCAACCATTTCGCGCGTCAAGAAATGCGCGTCCGGTCACATTACCATTCGACCTGACAGGAAAAAGGCAGCGCCTCAACTCACTTCTACCGACCCGACGCCGGCTTCAATGAAAAGGTCTACCGAATTGATCGCCGAGACGAAATCAGGCGTTTCATAACCGCCATCCGTATGGGTGAAACGGCTTTTATCCACCCGTAGTTCGGATAAACCGGTTTGAGCATGGATGCGCGCTGCGACGCCAGGTGGCACCTGCACGCGTATTGCGGCCGCGCCGCAATGGAGACTCGCACGCATCCTTCCGGCATTCTCAGGCAATGTCAGGCGAGTATCACTTGCGCCGGTCTGTATGCGCAAGTCGGTCACCTTTAATTTTGAGAGATCAATCTGAGATTCGCTGGCGCCTGTCTCGAGATTCAACGTGAGAGGAATTTCTTCTGTCAGTGTGAGATACCAAGTAAAGCCTGTTCGTGGGCCTATGAACCATGGAAAGTCGAAAAAACGTTGGGTTGGCGGGCTCAAACGAAGGCGCACATTGGAGCCCTCTTCTCGTAAGTCTCGAACTACGCCCCCCATAAATGAACCGGACGCCAAAGTGCCCGCTGGCGCTCCGCCGCTGATCGTTAGCCGGCCAGCGCCATGCCTGATGACCACATCCGCTGTCTTGGAAGAACCCAGCGGAATGGAGAGTTGCTCGGCGGAGTAGACCTCTCTGCGCATGGTGGTACCAATAAGAAACCAGGCACCCAATAAAATGAGAAAAATCGGCCAGACCAGATTCCAGACATTTACCGCCAGCAGGCCCATATTTTGTAACAAGAATAAGCCGCCGACAATCAGGAGCACAATTCCCCAAAACATGCTGTTCCTGCTCATGAGATCCTCTCTCTGTGTATAACCTGCGATTATCACCTTGGGATGAGAGCCCGCACCAACAGGATCACACCGGCGGCGATCAGCAATAATGGCCACCAAGCCCCCCAACTTTCAAGAGCGCCGAACAGTGCCGCGAAGATCAAGAATAGAACCACACTTCCCAGGATGGCCTCAAACCCACGGCGCAACGGCTGGCCTGTGCGCTCTCCGAGTAACCCCGCAAGCACAGTTCCCACACCGCCGAAGCCCGGGATCAGAGTCCAAACATAGGCCCAGGATGCCCAATTGCCGGTCATGTCTTGCCAGTAAAGCAAGCTTCCGATTCCGCTCACAATGCAGGCAGGTATCGCCATAGACGGTGTGCCGGTCAATAGGCCGATGATCAATAAGATCACACCCGCTGCGATAATGAATAGGGGCCAGGTGTACGCCTGAGGCCACCAGGCGGCAAAATCTGGTATCCATTGCGTCATCAGGAACCAAACGCCCAGCAATATGAGTATGACCCCTAATGTCAGCCGATTGCGTGATTTTGTCTCCATTTTACACACCTCCCTGTGTCTCTATATAAAATATACGTGATAACAGCCAGTAAGTTGCGCCATAACCACGCCTGGAGCCGTGTAAATTGCCCCCCCAAAGACCCTCGAAGTAGGAAAGTTATATTCTATTTATGTGAAAAGGCTTAATGATTGAGAATTGTTTATTGCTGTCAACATACCAATAAGAGATGCCGTGAGATATTGCGCGTAGTCGGTTTATACAACTTCCTCTACCACATCGTAACTCTTAACCACCGGATCCCTTACCCAATGCAATATTACAACAGTCACCACTCCAATCACAGCAGCAACAATAAATGTGCTTTCAAATCCCCACTGATCTGCAAGCCAGCCTCCCAGCAGGGGAGCTACAATGGTGCCTGGCACGACCAACGTGTTCGCCAATCCGACATACGTGGGCCGCTCGTTTTCCGAGCCAAATTCGAGAGTGAGGGCAAGACCGATTGTCCAGTAAGCCGTATTGGCTATACCCGCGAGAATGACCACTGGCAAAAACCAAATAAAGCTTTTCGCCAGCCAGGCAAAAATAGCTGACATGACGATGGCAATAGCGCCAACCTCGAGAACTGACTTGCGGCTCCAGAGATCGGCCATCCGCCCTAATATAGGGTTGGCTATTACTTGAGAGAGCATCAATATGCTGGTCAACACGCCCGCATCAGCTTCGCTCATGCCCAATTTTTTTACAGCGTATACCATATAAAACGCCAGACCCATAAAGGAAAACTGCGTCAGCAGGCGTGAAACCAGAAACAAACGAAAGTTCGCATCGGCGCGTAGGATCGCCTTTGCCTGCTCATATAAGGGCACCTGATATGCCGTAAGCTCTTCATGAGGGCGTTTCTCCTCGCGGGTTTGCATGAGACAGACAAAGGAAATTATCATCATAACGAATGCCGCCAGGAAGCACAGGGCAAATCCTGAAGATGTGGTCCAACGCTCTAATATCAATCCGGCCGCAATGGCGCCCAGACTTGCCAGCAGGTTTGCGGCCCCAGATTGAAGACCGAAAAATGTCGCCCGTACATTTGCCGGGATGACCTTTGCAATCATGTTCTGCCAAGGATTGGCGGTGATTCCTGCGCCCAATCCCTGCCAAACCAGTAAGAAAAAAGTGAGTGCCAATCCCAGTTTTGCTCCAATACTTGGCAACAACCATGCGACGATTGCAAGTCCAAGGTACGGTAGTCGCTCTTGAGTGGTGGCAATCAAAACAGCCGGCTTAAACCGCGCCATTCGAGAAATTTTCTGTGCAATCCATAATTGAGGAAGTTGCCATCCCATGGTGTGAATGGCGGGGACAAGGCCGATTAACACAGCCGAATCGGTCAGATTACTGACAAACAATGGAAGAACAGTCGAAAATGAGGCGAAACCGAATCCGAAACCGAAAAAGCCGCCATCCAATACATTGTAGATGGTGTTGTGCAATAAATCCGTCCCTCTGGATAGTAGCTTCATGAGCTAGCCCTTTTGAGATGGGAAAAGGGGGTAAATTTGTACGGAGGGCTTTTAATGCATTATTGGTTAACGACCCCGGTTATTTCACCGGGGTCGTTGAATGCACGGAAGAAACATATTTATTCTTCGTCTTCGTCGTCTAACCAGAGGTCTTCTTCCTCTTCCTCATCTCCCTCGGTCTCTTCCCACTCCTCCAATTCATCCTCTTCCACCCAATCGCCTTCCTCGTTGGCCTCTGTATTGGGCGAATACGTCATACAACCCGCATCTGGATCAATTTCCACCGCAGCAGCCGTGCAATAGCCTTCGTCGAGAAAAACACAGTCCAGATAATGACAGCGAATACGGGCCATAAGATGGATCCTCCTGCCTAGGTTTTCAAATTCTGCCGGTTAAGGAATAACCTTACAACCGCCAGGATGAAGATAGCCGTCATCGCTACCGCTGAAAGTATGCAAAATGGGCAAATGGCCTTGATGACCATTAATTCCAGGTAGGTCAGGTACAGCGAATACAAGAAACCTGCCAGACCAATCCCAAAAATCAACGTGCTGGAATTTTCTGCGCTGATGGCCTTTCGCACCTCTAAAAGGACCAGCACCAGCAGGATCAGATAGGCTAGGGCGCCCAGCAAGGCGATAGGAATCCCGCCAATTTCAGCATATCGACTGGTATTAACTGCCTCACAATTCCCGATCCCGACCAGGCAAGATGCCTCGTTATGGGTGAATTTGATCCAGGTGAGATAAACTGAATCAACCAGACCGATTACCGCTGCTACAACCACCCCAAAACGAGCCTTTTGATCCAACGCCATCCTTTCACTATTCCTGCTTTTAATATTCGAGGGGCCAGGCTTGTACTTCGCTTCCGGCAGGGAGCGATTTTACACCCGATGGGATAATCAGTAAAGCATTTGCCTGAACAAGAGAAAATAAATTACCAGAACCCTGGTGGCCGGTCAATTTGGCAGTAATACGCCCCTCGCGTTGGGTTAGGATGGCACGTAAGTAACTTTCCCGGCCGTCCGATTCGATCGCCTCTTCAAGAATGACCGGAATTGTCCACCTCTGCAATGAAGTCGCGCCGGACATTTTGAGTAGAACAGGCCTGACGAAGACTTCGAATGTTACAAATGAAGAGACAGGATTGCCTGGCAAGCCCAAAATGGGTAGATTGCGATAATATCCAAAAATCAGCGGCTTACCCGGACGCATATTTACACGCCAGAATTCCAAACTGCCGTTTTTCTCAACCACCGCACGCACATAATCATGAGCGCCTACACTCACGCCCGCCGAAGAAACGATCAGGTCGACTCCCCGATGCACCGCTTCATCCAGACGACTTTGGATCAAGGCGAATTCATCCCGCGTAGTCCCCAAGGATTCTACCTGGCCTCCATAATACTGGATCAAGGCGCCCAGGGAATACGAGTTGGACTCGCGGATTTTTCCCGGCAGCAACTCTTCCTCCGAAGAGACCAGCTCATCCCCCGTGGATAGGAGGGCAATGCGCGGCTGGCGGAAGAGTTGCACCCGGCTGATTCCCAACATCGCTAAAATACCGATATCCTGAGGTCGCAGCCGCCGGCCTTTCTCTAATACCAACTGGCCTGCACGAACATCCTGGCCCGGCAAACGGACGAATTCACCGGCGGTGACGGCGCGCTTTACTTGAATATTGGATGGCAGCGGACTATCGCTGGATAGATTGGCGGCGTTTGTTTCTTCCACGGGGATAACAGCGTCCGCTCCTTCAGGAAGCGGTGCGCCCGTCATAATCCGGGCACATTGACCATGCATGATCGTAAACGATGGCACTGATCCAGCGGGTATGTCTCCGATCACTTCCAGCGTTGCCGGATTTTCTGCGGATGACCCTCTTACATCCGCAGAACGGAGGGCGAAGCCATCCATAGAGGAATTGGGGAAAGGCGGTAGATCGATCGGCGAATTAATGTCCGTCGCCAGAATTCGCCCCAGGCATGCATTGTTTAACGGCACTTGCGTCGTATCTACCGGGCCGAAGTGAGCCAGGAGACGTTTCTTCGCTTCCTCTACAGCGAGGAGTTCAGCCAAAGTCTGCTGCTCCCGATGCGATCGTTCGATGCATGAAGGCCTAATCCCATTCGTTTACGATCCCGCAAAGAGGCGCTATTATACCATTTTCTAGCCGGGGTGCATGCGGTGCGCTTCCAGCACATTGGGCAAATTTTCAATACGCGTGAGTACACGGCTCAATTGTGCGATGTCCCCCACCTCCAAAACCAGGTTGATGGCGGCTAAGTTATGGGTGACCTTCACAGCCACATCGAGCAGGTTGATATTATCGTTGTTTAAGATATTGGATATGTCCACCATCAGCCCCTGGCGATCATAGGCTTTGATCTGGACGGCTACTGGGAAGGTTTGGTGCGGCTCTCCCCAGGACACTTTGACGATCCTCTCGTGCTCCTGGATGCGGAGAATGTTGGGGCAATCCTGGCGGTGGATGGTAGCGCCGCGGCCACGGGTGATGTATCCGACGATCTCATCTCCCGGAGCTGGATTGCAGCAGCGTGCCAGGTTGGTCAGGATGCCCTTCAGCCCCAGAACGGACACCGCATTGGGCGACGATTTCTTCTCGCCGGGGGCCTTGGTTGCCAGCAGCTTATCCAGCTTCTCTTTGTCGGTGTCGGACAGACGATTGATGATGCGGCCGAGAGAAACATCGCCGCACCCCAGGCCAACGAAAAGGTCGTCAACGCTGCGATAATCAAGATCACGAGCCAGCTTTTCCAGATCTACATCGGTCAGCCCCAATCGGTGAAACTCACGTTCCAGGATCATTTTGCCCTGGGTCAGATTCTGCTCGCGATCCTGGCGTTTGAACCACTGCTTGATTTTAGCGCGCGCCCGCTGAGTTTTAACCAGGCCAAGATTGGGGTTCAACCAATCACGGCTGGGACCACCATGTTTAGCAGTAAGAATTTCTACCTGATCGCCGGTCTTCAGGGTGTAATCCAGGGTGACGAGTTTACCATTCACTTTTGCGCCGCGGCAGCGATGGCCAATCTCTGTGTGGACGTGGTAAGCAAAATCGATTGGCGTGGAACCGGTTGGAAGATCAATGATATCCCCTCGGGGTGTGAAGACGTACACTCTGTCCTGGAAGACGTCGCTCTTCATTCCTTCGACGAATTCCGTGGCGTCCTCGACATCCTGTCGCCAATCCATCAGCCGGCGGAGCCAAAGCACATGCTGCTCATAATCTTCATCGCGTTTTCCGCCTTCCTTATACCGCCAGTGAGCGGCAATGCCATATTCAGCGTTCTGGTTCATCTCATGAGTGCGAATTTGTACTTCTAATGGCTTGCCATCGTCGTAAATCACGGCGGTGTGCAGCGATTGATAGAAATTGTCTTTGGGTGCAGCAATGTAATCGTCAAACTCGTGTGGGATCGGACGCCAATGAGTGTGTATAACGCCCAGGGCGGCATAACATGCCGGAATGTCATCCACGATCAATCGCACGCCGCGTAGATCACGCACCATCTCGAACGACTTGCCCTTGTCAATCATCTTTCGGTAGATCGAATAGATGTGTTTGGGCCTGCCGGTTATCTCCGCTTTAATATCGGCTGCGCTCAAAACGGTTTGCAGTCGCTTGATGATCGCCTGTATTTCTTTTTCGCGGTCCTGGCGTTTATCGGCAAGATTCCTGGCAATTTCTTTGTATTTCTCGGGGTTTACATAGCGGAAAGCCAGATCTTCCAGCTCCCACTTAATCTGCCAGATGCCCAAACGATTGGCAAGAGGAGCAAAGATTTCCAACGTTTCCTGGGCGATGCGTTTGCGCCGCTCTTCAGGGATAGATCCAAGCGTGCGCATATTGTGCAATCGGTCTGCCAGCTTGATCAACACAACCCGCACATCGTCGCCCATGGCCAGGAAAGTTTTGCGCAAGGTTTCCGATGCCAGATCCCTGCGTCGAGAGCGAGCCACGGCCTCAACGGCCGTTTCAGCTTCGGTTGAGTATTTACCGCGGCCATCGCCAGAAAGGCCATGTTCGCCTTCGGCGCTGGTGATCCGTTCATCTTCATGCTGATCGGCCCGTGATACCCGCGGCAGGTTGGTGAGCTTGGTTACTCCATCTACCAGGCTGGCGACTTCCTCGCCAAATTCACGCCGGAGGTCATCGAGGGTGACTTGTGTATCTTCAACAGTATCATGGAGCAGGCCGGCGATAATTACCGCCGGCGGCACGCGTAACCCGGCCAGTATTTTAGCCACCTCAACGCAATGGGTAATGTAGGCATCACCTGACATGCGTTTCTGCCCCTCATGAGCACGCGCAGCGAAATCATATGCGCGCTGGATGAGCTCACGATCCACGGCATTGTAATTATCCGGCAGCGACTGTAACAATTCCTCAATCATGACATCATCAAATCTACTAGCATTTGCCATTATCGAACATAAATTCAATGAATAGTATAATCTTCGTCCCTTGCAGGATGCAAGAGTTAATCCCAATAATAAGATGTAGTGAGATAAGAAGTCTTACCTGGAGCGACCAATCAGCCGACTTTGGCGTTAGGCACGTGGTCAAGGAGAGCCGTCATATCAGCGATCGCCTGCTGGGTCGATCGAAATAGAATTGCTTTCATGCCTGCTTGTTCCGCGGCAGCCACATTTTCCTTGAAATCATCCAGAAAAACGCACTCTTCGGGCCGGACGTCCAATCGCTCGGTCACTAACCGGTAAATGCGCGGGTCGGGCTTAACCAGTCCTAATTCGGCCGAGATGAACAGCTCGTCGAATACCCGATCCAGCCTGTATTCCTGGGTGAAGATCTCGCGTGCGCCTGACCAGGCATTGCTGAGAATAGCCGTTCGATACCAGGGGCGGAGCGCCTTAATAAATTCGACCAGTTGTTCATTTAGACGATCTCCGCTCCAGAAATCATGCTCTAACTCATCTACTTGTGCCGGATTGAGATTGAAGCGCTCGGCAAGATGCTGCCAGATGGCCTGCTCGGGCAGTTTGCCAAGGCTGGCTTGCAACGAGATCGGTGTATTGAAGACCGCCTCGGCCAGCTCGCCTTCACCCAACCCCAGGCGATGTTCCCATCTTTGCCTGCCGGACGTGTCCTGGGTAAGTACGAGCACACCGCCAAAATCGACAATAACTGCACGAATCGACAATTTACCTCTCAATAAGTTTAAATTTATTGTCTTACTCAAGGCGATGTATTAATTCCGCCAGCGGAACCTCTTGCAGAGAGGATAGCATCATATCTGCCATGCTGAAATCCATGCCACGGGTAACCTCATTGGGTACTGCCACACAGTGCAGGCCGGCTGATTTGGCGGCCTGGACTCCATTTTGGGAGTCTTCGAAGGCCAGGCAGTTCTCGGGCGGTAATCGAAATGCTTCCAGGACGGATAAATATAGATCGGGCGCCGGTTTGGGTCGCGCAACATGCTCACGACAGCGGATCACATCGAAATAGTCGCTTAATTCCAAGCGACCCAAATGGCTCATGACCCATTTGCTGTCCGAACTGGAGGCCAACCCGACTTGCAGCTTGAGCCGGCGCGCATCCTTCAGATAATCTGAAGCGCCGGGCATTGGACCCTGGCAGTCAATGATCCGATCGGAGCGTATACGGATTTCTCTCAGCAACCCTGAGCGGTCGACGGTATGGCCAAGTTGCTCCTCCAGGTAGTCCATGGGGTCGAATTCTTCAGCCGTGCTGCCGACAAATGCGCTCCACACCGAAAGGGGGAGAGATACCCCGAGTTGAGCGAAAACTTCTTTCCAGGCGAGATATTCAGGAGTTTCTGTCTCCAGTATGAGACCATCGAAATCAAAAACGACCCCTTGGATCATGACCGGCCTGTTACCACATTCAGCGCTAAAAGGGAAAATGGTATTGAGTCAAACCAAGTTCATCGCGCATGAAGGCCAGTTCTTTTTGCAGGCTGGGCAGAATTGGAATACCCGTGATACGGGTCTGTTTCTCCTTCTCGAATTCCTTCTCTCCGGCGACGTAAATTCTCTCCTGACCGGGCACCTTGCGGGAATTGCGTAACTCGCGCAGAATTGCGCCTGTAGTCGCCTTGAATTTGTCGAGTTCGACGAAAGCCTCGATATTGATCGCCAGGAAGAAATGCCCAAGGCCGAAAGGCCGTTTGTTGCCATGCTCATCGAAGCCCAGCAAATCCTTCATAAAGAAGCCGCTCTGTAAGGATGCGCATAAAATTTCCACCATGGCGGCTAGCCCGTATCCTTTGTAACCGGCGAAATCCTCTCCTGCGCCGCCAATAGGCAACAGCGCCATCGTGTCATTAGCCAGGCCTTTTAAAATCTGGTTTGGATCGGTGGCAAACTGGCCATTCTGATCGATGACCAGCCCCTCGGGTAGAGGCTCGCCAGTGCGCGCGTGGATTTCGACTTTACCTCGCTGAATGATCGATGTGGCCGCATCGAACAGGAATGGGTGATCCTCATCCGTGGGAACTGCGAAGGCAATGGGATTGGTGCCCATCATCGGTTGGACACCGAAAGTCGGGGCGATGGAGGGGCGCGCATTGGTGAAACTCATGCCGATCAGGCCTGCATCGGCCGCCATTTGAGCATAATAGCCGTCGATTCCGAAGTGGGTGGAATTCTTAGCCGCCACTGCACCCACCCCGACAGCGCGGGCTTTTTGGATAGCCAGCTCCATGGAATGGTGACCAATCACCTGACCCATGCCGTGGTGGCCATCCACCAAGGCCGTTGCCGGAGTCTCGCGCACAACCTCAAATTGGGTTACGGCTTGCTGAATACCGCTCTTGATGCGGTCGTAATACATTTTCAGGCGCTGGACACCATGAGATTCGATCCCGCGCATATCCGACGTGATGAGCACATCCGCACATATTTTTGCATCCTCGGATGGCACCCCGCAACCCAGAAAAACATCGATCATAAACTGATGCAGGGTATCGACGGGTATGTACACAGTTTCATCGGCCATACGATCCTCCTCACAATATTGATCGAATAATTCTACTTTAGTTTTTCCTGGGCGGCGAATTCACGGTATGGATATAAATAATTGAGTGTTTCCTGATCTTCCGGTGTGATTTGATCGGCTACCATACGGGTGAGCAGCTCGCCCAATCCAGGGCCGAGCATGAAACCCTGGCCGCACATTCCCACTGCCAGAAGAAAACCTTTCAGCTCGCGGGACCAACCCACGATTGGGAAGCCATCTGGCGTCATCGGGTAAAGGCCCCGCCAGGTGCGCCGCACACGGATATTCTTCAGCCTGGGCATCACCTCCACCATGCGCCGGGCCACCATCGGCAGGAATGCGCTGGTTTCACGCACGTCGCTGCCCCAAATGTTCGGGTTGGGGGTAATGCAAAAGACGACCTGTCCGGTCATGTGTTGATAGAAGTAGAAGTTGGACGACCCCGGATAAGGGCGGATATCCACAACCATCGGATTAAAGAAGCGGGCGACTGGCTCGGTGATGGCCGCTTCGTGTGAGTCGGGGTAAACGGGGATATCCACACCGGCAAGCGCGGCCACGGCGCGCGCATCTCCACCGGCGGCGTTAATGACCACATCGGCAGCGTACTCGCCGCGATGGGTGCGTACGCCTTTAACCCGCCCGCCAGATTGGAGAATGTTCGTCACAGTCTCTTGAAAATGAAATTCGACTCCGAGACGCCTGGCATGAGAATAGAAAGCGTGATTGGCTAACAAAGGGGAAGCATTGCCATCTCCGGGGGAAAGCGTACCTCCAATCAGTCCATCGGGATTCAATCCGGGCACGGCATCAAGCAACGCATCCCGATCGAGCCAGTCTATGTTTAGACCATACGATTTTTGTATACCCAGAAGATCTTTCAGCGTGCGCTCTTCCTGTTCTCGATAGGCGACAAAAACATAGCCTCCGGGATACCATTCGATGTCATCTCCATACCGCTCTTTCCAGGTAGAGAAAATCTCGATGGAACGCAGACAAAGGCGAATTTTGGCCGGATCGGAGTGGGTGGCGCGAATACCGCCAATGGCGCGCTTGTTGGAGCCCTGTCCCGCGCTGGCCTCACGATCGATCACCAAAACTTTAAAGCCTGCCTGAGCCAGGCTGAATGCGGCTGGCGTGCCAATTGAGCCTGCACCGATCACGATCACGTCCCAGGAAGGAGGATGGAAATTCATGGAGTTTCCTCCTTCTTAACTCCTGCAAAGATACCCAGCGGAACTTCAATGAACAGCGGACGCAATGTGCGCTCGGTCACCTGATCATCCGGAATGCCTTCCTCACGAAAGAGGCGGTGGATGAGCGGCGTGCACGTCTTGGAGCCGCAGGCGCCCATGCCGGCGCGCGTGATGCTTTTGATCTCGTTGAGATCACGATATCCTTGGCGGATCAATGCGCGGATTTCACCTGCAGTGACCCGTTCACAGCGGCAGACGATCTCATCGTCGTCGATACGGCGAATGACCTCGTCTAATGGCTCGCCCGCCAACTTCTCCTGTACGCGAATGCCAGCGATGCGGCTGGCAATCTCTCTGGGCGCTTTGACGCGTACGATCAATGTGCGATCGAACGCCTTGATCTTTCGCACATCGGCGACTTCCAAACACCCTAACTCGTCGCCCTGTGTATCCAGCACAATGACCAAATCCCCCGGGTTGATGCTTTCGCGGTTGAATTCATAAGGAATAGAAACCGTCGGCCTTTCGGCATCACGACGGCCATCTACAACCGTGATGGCCAGTCCCGGACAAAAGGCCACACACCGATCACAGGCTGAACAGGATGATGCGTCCCCGCGAAAGGTTGGAACCTTACGGATATCGTCTCCGGCGATGATAATCAAACCCTTCGGGCAGGCTGAGGTGCAGGGATTGCACGGGATTTCTTGTGTGCAATGGAAGACCGGTCCCGCTTTCAGGTTTTCCCGATGGGTGAGCTCAGTTTGGATACGGCCCGGTTTTGACTTGAGGATATCCATGGTGCGGCGCCACTCGACGGGAACCTCTTGCGTCGTCACCCCCAGTGTTTTGGCAATCTCTAACCCGCGTATTTTGCCAGAAAATATGGCTGCCGACGCTTCTGCGATCTCCTCGGCATCGCCGGCGGCATAGACCGGTAAGCCAAAATCCTTCGCTTTCAGGAAAAACTCATTGACCGGGTCCAGGCCGACTGCGATCAATACGCTGTCGCATGCGAAAGAAATTTCACTGCCTGGAATTGGCCTGAATTGGCCGTCCACTCGCGCGATAGTCACCGACTCTACGCCATCTTTCCCATTGGCGCTCAATATGGTATGCGAGGTGTAAATCGGAACGCCCATGCGGACTAATTTGTCTTTGTGGACCTTATAACCGCCTACCTCAGACATGGCTTCGGCCAGGCCGACGACAGTAATGCCAGCCTGGAGCGCATGATAGCCAGCGATCAGTCCAACATTGCCGCCGCCAATAATAAAAAGGCGTTCGGCTGGGCGAACTAAATCCCGGTTCACCAGCGTCTGGAATGCGCCTGCTCCGTAGACGCCTGGCAATGTGTTGCCTTTGAATGCCAGTGATTTCTCACGTGCTCCGGCAGCAACAAGAAGGACCTGAGGACTGACCAGCACATAGCGCTGGCCTTCCTTCAACACACCGACTTTCTTATCGCTGAATACGGCTAAGGCCGTGCTGTTCAACCATACGCGCACCGATGGGTAATTGTTCAACTCCGTTTCCAGCCGCGCAGCGATATCAATGCCGCGCGTGCCAGCGTACACCGCGTCAACCGAACCGAAGAAGCGATGCGTCTGGAGCACCAGCTTACCACCCAAACGATGCTTATCGTCGACGATCAGCGTCTCGACGCCAAGTTTGCCAAGCTCGATGGCTGCTGACAGGCCTGCTGGTCCTCCGCCGATAATCAAGACGGGGACCTCCAACTCTTCGATATTTCCAAATTGGGGCAGTTCATCATCATCGGGTAGATGAGGCAGGCCTTCAACAGGTTCTAGCCGCATACCAGGCCGGATCAAAGTCATACAAGATTTAACGGGCATCCCATCCGCCAGGATAAGGCACTGGGCGCATTGCCCATTGGCGCAGAAAATTCCCTGAGGAGAGCCGTCTTTGTGGTGGTGGCCGAAAATGCGAACACCATTGGCAATCAGCGCTGCGGCAATGGTCTCACCTTGATGTCCCATCAGCTGACGGTCTTGCCAGGTAAAAGAGAGCATCTCGCGCTTTTCGATGGGCAAGATCGGGTGTTGGGTGATGCGATGATCGCTCATCAGCGGATCTTTCGTTGGAAAAAGTTTAGAAGCAACCGGCAGAATGAATAGAGAATTCCCGGTCTTTAAACCGTGTAATTCTTTTTGCAGGCCTAATATAGTCTACCACCCGATAAGAAGACCGTCACTGTGACAAATATAATCAAATTGAGTGACAATTTAACCCTTTATAACATGGGTGAATGCCTTTCCGTAATTGATTTAACCTCCCCATGTTACAATAAAGCCGTTTTATGGGGAAATTAGTGGTTGGCGGCGTTACGAACCAAGATGCGTTCCACGAGATAAATCACATGTCAGGAGAGGAACATGAAAAGGATCGCCGTTCTGACCAGCGGGGGTGATGCACCGGGGATGAATGCGGCTATACGCGCGGTGGTGCGCACCGGGATCGATAAAGGCTGGGAAGTTTTCGGGGTGTGCCAGGGTTACAGCGGACTGCTTGCCGGGGAATTGGAGCCGCTCGGAGCACGCGAAACCGGTGGGATCATCCAGCGCGGCGGCACGATCCTCGGCAGCGCTCGCTGCCCGGAGTTCAAGGCCGAGGAAAACCAGATGAAGGCCATCCGCGTCTTGAATCAACACGATATCGAGGGGTTGGTGGTGATTGGCGGGAATGGCTCGCAGGCCGGATCGCACGCGCTCTGGAAACTGGGCTTCCCCGTTGTAGGCGTCGCCTCGACCATCGACAATGACCTGTATGGCTCAGAGATGTGCATCGGTGTGGATACTGCTTTAAACATTGCGCTGGAAGCGATCGACCGATTGAAAATTACGGCGTCATCGCACCAGCGCGCCTTCCTGGTTGAGGTAATGGGGCGTGATTGTGGTTATCTGGCGTTGATGTCGGCCATCGCCGGCGGCGCGGAGATGGCCATCATCCCTGAGGTGGAGACAGATCCAGAGCAGGTGGCCGAGCGGTTGCGCATTTCATACGAAAAAGGCAAGGCGCACGCAATCGTAGTGATAGCGGAAGGGGCCAAATACGACGCCAATGCGCTGGTGCAGTATTTCAAACAGCACCGCGAGCGATTGGGATTCGATCTGCGCGCCGCTACCCTTGGACACATCCAGCGAGGAGGAAACCCGGGCGCTTTCGACCGCATCCTGGCCAGCCGGCTGGGTGCAGCAGCAACCGACGCGCTCGAACAAGGAAACTACGGGGTCCTGATGGGCTTACTTAAGGGCGAGATTCGGGCAACACCGCTCGACGAAGTGGTGGCCAATAAGAAGCAGCTCGATTTGAGCCTTTTTGAACTTTCGCGAAAACTTGATAAATAAACCGGGCTATTTCGTGATTGGCGTGCGCAAATAGGCTTCGATGAAACCGTCCAGATCGCCGTCCAACACAGCTTGAGCGTTGCCGACCTCATATTCAGTGCGGTGGTCTTTAACCATTTGGTAGGGGTGCAGCACATATGAGCGGATCTGGCTGCCCCATTCGGCCTTAGTGTACTCGCCGCGCAATTCGGCCAGTTGTTTCTCTTGCTCTTCCCGTTTGATTTCGAGCAGGCGGGCGCGCAGGACGCGCATGGCGTTCTCGCGGTTTTGAAGTTGAGACCGTTCGTTTTGACAGGTTACCACGATCCCGGTAGGGATGTGGGTCAACCGCACAGCGGTGGCGTTCTTTTGCACATTCTGGCCGCCAGCACCCGAAGAACGAAATATGTCGATGCGCAGGTCCTCGGGATTGATGACGATCTCAGGGTCATCTTCACCAATGTCAGGCAGAACCTCTACCTGAGCAAAGGAGGTGTGGCGACGATGAGCCGCGTCAAATGGAGAAAGGCGCACCAGACGATGCACCCCCTTCTCGGCGCGCAGATAGCCGTAGGCATAACGCCCATTCACCGCGATGGTAACACTCTTGATGCCGGCTTCTTCGCCCTCGGTCATATCGAGGATTTCGGTCTGGTATCCGCGCCGTTCGGCCCAACGCAGATACATGCGCTCCAACATAGCGGCCCAATCTTGAGCATCGGTGCCGCCGGCGCCCGCATTGATCGCCAGCAAGGCATTGCCTTTGTCGTATGGTCCGGAAAGAAGGGTGCTCAGCTCCCGCCGCGCAACCTCGGCCTCGATCTGATCGATTTCTTTCTCAATATCTGGACGAAGGCTTTCATCGTCAAGGGAGGCCAACTCGAGCGCATCCTGGATGCGTTTCTCGAGCTGGCGCCAATTTTCTACCTCATCCCGCAGTTCGGCGAGGTTTTTCATCACCCGCTGAGCAGATTGTGGGTCATCCCACAAGTGTGGGTCTTCAGATTGCTTTTCCAGCCGGACTAATTCTGCCTCTTTAGCAGGTAAGTCAAAGACGCACCAATAGACTTTGGATGGTGTCCTCGCTTCTGCGCAAACGCTCTACGAAATCCCTCATCATTACATTTCCTCCAAATTAACCAGCTAATATCCCATCCACGAAGGCTTCCGGGTTGAAAGGCTGCAAATCCTCAGGCCGCTCCCCCAGGCCGGCGTACAGAATGGGCAAACCAAGCTCCTCCTGGATTGCGAACGCCATGCCGCCGCGCGCGGAAGAATCCAGCTTCGCCAAAATTACGCCAGTGACGTTGACCGCTTCTTTGAACGCTCGCGCCTGCTGCAGAGCATTCTGACCGGTGGTAGCGTCCAAAACCAGCCAGGTGGCGTGTGGCGCGCCCGGTAATGCCTTTCCGACCACGCGATAAACCTTCTTGAGTTCTTCCATCAAATTATAGCGTGTGTGCAGACGTCCGGCGGTGTCCACCAGAACGATATCCATCTTGCGCGCCAGAGAGGCCTGGATGGCGTCATAAGCGACGGCGCCCGGATCGGCGCCAGGCTGTCCAGCGATTACCGGCAGGTCGAGGCGCTCGGCCCATACCTGAAGTTGATCCACGGCCGCGGCACGGAAAGTATCAGCCGCCGCCAAAAGGACGCGTTTTCCCTGGTCGCTCCACTGACGAGCCAGCTTGGCGATGGTGGTGGTCTTGCCGGAGCCGTTGACGCCCACAATAAGGATGACAGCGGGCTTATTGTCTAGGACGAGCGGGGGCGGCGTCAGCAGGCGATTACGCAGCTCCTCCCGCAGGCAAGACTTTAACTCTGCGGCGGAAGTCAATCCTTGATCGGCGACGCGCCTGCGCAGCGCCAGGATCACGGACTGAGTCGTTGCAATGCCTACATCAGCCTGGAGCAGCAGCGCCTCCAGATCATCCCAGGTGTCGGCGGTGATCTCTGTGGCGCCCAGCAAGCCGGCCAGACGACCGAAAGCCGCCTTGCTGGAACGCGCCAGGCCTTGTCTCCACACATCAAGAAACGGTGACATACGGAACGGATTATAACTTGCCGCAGATCATCCGGCAAGCCAGCCTGTTAATCGACGCTTTATGGCCATGGAATGGATGCCGGGGCGGAGTATCCGTGCTTTTCCACAGTGTAAATATCGCCGTGGGAAGGTGTCTTGCAGTCCTTCTCATCCGTCACGGTGTAACTTGTGGTGTACTGGTCAGGAAAAGATACCGTCCACCACAGGTAGGCGCCCTTCTGACAGACCCATGCTTCGATGAAATAGCCGCGATCTTTATCCTCGCTCATCACCATACGATCCCATGAGATGGTAACCTGATCCCCGTCGCGCGAGGCGCGCACATTGTGTGGAGGCCCATACTGGTTGGTGCCGATGGTTTGGATATGGGGTTCAGTATAACGAACCGTGTTGAGATCCCCGCTTACTTCTACGACCGATGGAGCTACCCAACACCAGTAGCTGAGCTTGTCAAACTTGACGAATAACCAGGAGCTGTATTGAAAGCGCCCGCGTACTGTACCGGTATCGCCCGGGTAGAGATCCGCGGCGTGCAGGTACGCCTTGGATGGCCCATAGCGGCAATGAGCCTGAACCTTGACGGTAACGGCTGGGAAGGTAAAGGTCGGCGTGGGGGTGATAGTAGGGGTATCGGTAATGGTTGGAGTAAGGGTTATGGTGGCCGTGGGTGTGGCTGTTCCCGTCGGCGTGGGCGATGAGGTTCGAGCAAGCGTGTGAGATGCAGATGGGGTGATTGTGGCTGCGATGGCGAGTCTCTGAGCGGTATTTGTTGCCGAAGTTGATTCTTTCGGCGACGAACAGGCCGATAAAAAGATCAGCATGGCGGTCAGGAACAGTCTTTTCAAGATGATCTCCGGGGACGACGGTATTCAGGCGGGGATTTCGCTGGCGAGCTGGCCGCAACCAGCCTGTATGTCAATGCCGCGGCGGATGCGGATGGTGCAGGGTATGCCGCGCTGCTCCAGTTCGGCGCGGAAAGCTTCGGCGCGCTCGCGAGTGGTGGCTGCGCCGGAGTACTTTTTAGTCGGATTGAGGGGTATGACGTTCACGTGGCAAAGCAGGCCTTTCAGGCGTGCAGCCAGCTCGCGGGCGTCTTCGCGCCGGTCGTTGACGCCGCGGATCAAGGCCCATTCAAAAGTGATACGCCGGTTGGTCAGTCGAACATAATCGCGGCAGGCTTCCAATAAGTCATCCAGTGGGTATTTGCGGTTCACGGGCAGGAGAGATGTGCGCAACGCGTCGTTGGCGGCGTGCAGGGAAATGGCCAGATTGATCTGGCGCTTCTCAGCAGCGAAGCGGCGGATCATGGGCACCAGGCCCACAGTGGAGATCGTAAAACGGCGCTCTCCCAAGGCGAAGCCCTGTGGATCGTTCAGTCGGTCGATGGCAGCCATGGTGGCGTCGTAGTTATGAAGAGGTTCGCCCATGCCCATGACCACCACATTGGTGACCTTCTCGCCGCGCTCTTTGAGCAGGCGGGCGTAATATAGAACCTGCTCGACGATCTCTCCGCTGGTCAGATGTCGTTTAAAGCCCATCTGTCCGGTGGCACAAAAAACGCAGCCCATCGCACAACCGGATTGGGTGGAGATGCACAGCGTGCGGCGACGCTCATAGTTCATAAGCACGGCTTCAATGGCGTTGCCGTCGGGAAGCATGAAGAGGGTCTTGGTGGTCTGGCCATCTGCTGAGCGGAGGACCCGATCAGGGTGCAAAGCAGAGAATGAGATTTCGTCGTCCAGGCGACGGCGCAAGGCAATGGGCAAGTCGGTGAACTCACCCCAATCCTTCCACAAATGCTGGTAAATTCCCTGCCAGATCTGGCGCGCGCGATAAGGCTCCTCACCCCAGGTTTCCAGGAGCGAAGAAAGCCGAGGAAAGTCGAAATCGTAGATCGAGGGCAAGGAGGTCGCCGGTGGAGACATAGAGGAGTGGAGGACTACAAGGACTTATGCGGCGGGTGAAATAAATCAGAGATAGCGTCAAGGATCAGGTCGGGCGGGGGAGACCAGGAGAGGCCCTGGCTGCGGGAACTGACGCCAGTGAGCACCAATGCCGTCCGGCAACCGACCGCCTGACCACCGGCGATGTCCGTCTCCAGGCGGTCGCCAATCACCAGAGTTTCACCGGGGGAAGTTTCGAGTCGGGCGAGAGCCACTTCGAACATGGCCGGAGCTGGCTTGCCGATCACCAGCGGTTTCTGGCCGGTTGAGGCTTCTAGTGCAGCCAGGATGGTGCCTGCGCCGGGGATGTCTCCCTCGGGCGTCGGCAAAGTGCGGTCTGGGTTGGTGCCGATGAAACGCACGCCGCTGTTCACCAGCAAAGTAGCGCGCTTCAATTTTTCATAGGTCAAGTCGCGATCGAGGCCGGCGACTACCGCAAGGACGCCTTCCTCGGCTTGGGTGAAGCCGCGAGCAGCGAGGGCTTCTTTCAAACCGGTCTCGCCGACTACATATAGAGGACCGCCGTTCGGAAACAGCCGCCGGAGATACTCGGCGGTGGCTTCGGCGGATGTGACCACCTGCCATTCCTCCAAATGGACGCCGAAGCCAGCCAGCTTGTCAAGGTAAAAGCGCGTCGAACGGGTGGCGTTATTGGTGGCCAGCAGTACCCGCAGGCCGCGTTCCCGCATCTGGCGAAACAGAGTTTTGAGATCACCAATAGGCTGCGAATCGCGCCAGAGGACGCCATCCATGTCTAAAATGAGGCCGCGGATTGGTGGATCAAGCTGGTCGATGGCAGCGGTCATGCGAATCGCTTTATGAGAAATTCATACACCGGACGGTCCATGCGCCCTTTATCCAGATGCACCCGTTCCTCGAAGTTTTCGTTGCCGGTGAAGGTGCGCAGGGCATCGCTGGTGGCCGCGTCTAACCGACCGTCTGGCTCGCCTTGATAATACCCAAGCCGGATCATGATGCGCTGCAGGGAGGCCAATGGCTCACCCTCCAACGGAATCTGCTCGCTCTCGGGGCTTTTCCCAAAGTAAAGTTTTTGCAGCTCTAAAAGCTCGGCCAGGCGCGAGACCGGATCCGGATGATCATCCACACGGTAGTCGATCCAGCGGTCGTTGTATCCGGCGTATCCCCCCTTATATTTGGCCACATATATCGCGGCGCTCTGCCGCCCGCGCCTGTCGCCCCCGGCGCGATCACCAGCCAGCAAGGCAGCAATCAAACGATCGGGAAAATGCGCGGCGGCATTACGCTGGTATGCATCGAGCATGGCCTGGACGACGCCCTCTCCAGCTAGAATATTGCCCTGAATGGCCAGGTTCTCGCTGGCTAAGCCGCCCGCCCAGGGCGAACACTGATTTCCCGTAAAAGTGGCGGAACGCCCAGCAGCATCCACGATGCCAACCTGGCGATGTTCACGGTCGGGGTCGTCCGCCAGCAGGCGAGCAAGAGTCTCCTCGGCGGAGAGGCCGCTCGCCAGCAGCTTCAAACCATTCGGTCCGTATGAGGTGTTGGCGTAGGACTGCGTGGCAATGGCTCCCGCGTGCGCCTGGGCCCAGGGGACAACAGCGCCGACAGCCGGAAACTTAGAAGCCACGGCCACACCCCAGGCCTGCTCAACCGGGTCGTAGGCCACGATAGAGAAGGTGGACGGTCTAATCATGGAGGCGTCTCCTCGGCTGCGAATGAAAGGCCGGACAGCGAAGGGCTATCCGGCTGGTTTCATGCTCAGCCTATATCCTTTACTTGCGCGGTTTGAGAACTTGATCGATCAAACCATACTCGACAGCCTGCTGGGCGTCCATGTAGAAGTCACGCTCTGTGTCTCGCTCGATAGTCTCGAGGGTCTGACCGGTAGCTTCTGCGAGTATGCGGTTCAAGGCCTGTTTTATGCGCAGGATCTCACGAGCCTGAATTTCAATGTCGGAAGCCTGACCTTGAGCACCGCCAAGCGGCTGATGCATATGGATCGTGGCGTGCGGCAGAGCATAGCGCTGGCCTTTGGATCCGGCTGCGAGGAGCACAGTGCCGAACGAAGCGGTCACACCAACGGCCACTGTGCTGATTGCGTTGGGGATCATCTGCATGGTGTCGTAAATGGCCATGCCAGCGTAAACCTGACCGCCAGGCGAATTGATATACATTTGGATGCTGCGCTCAGGGTCCTCTTTGCTCAGGTAGAGGAGCTGAGCAACCACCAGGTTCGAAACCTGATCGTCAATAGGGGTACCTACAAAGATGATGCGTTCCTTCAACAGGAGCGAGTAGATGTCATAGGCACGCTCTCCACGAGCAGAAGTCTCGATGACCATGGGGATGACAGAACTGATATCAGGAATAGACATTTCAAAATACCTCCATTCGATCACTGATCGTCCGATTGTTTGGGCGTATTCGTATCGGGCTCCGCCGCGGTTTCAGCGGATGTGTTCTCTTTGGGCGTGGCATCCTGGCCCTCAGGCGCATCGGCGGCGCTCTGCTTGGCCGGCTCCGCTTCAGCCTGGCCGGTGGCGATTTGCTTGAGGCGTTCGAGTACGCGACGGTTCATTACCCGGTTGATGGCTTCCATGGCAATGACGTTAGCCAGCCGCTGGGTGCCAATGCGCCGCTGGATTCGTCGCAAATCACCCGCATTCTGCAATTCAGAAAGCGCTTGCGAATATTCGGAGCTTATCTCATTCTCGTCCGCCTCGATATGTTCCACCCGCGCCACTTCGTCCATCACCAGTGAACGCTCAAGGCGTTTGATGGCGACCGGTTTAACCTCCTGGTCGATAAAAGTCTGGCGATCCAAACGGCGCATTTTCAAATAGGTGTCCAGGTCTAGGTTCTGGCGGGAGAGATCGTGCTCAACGTTGTGCAAAACCTCCTCGATCTCTCTATCCAGCATCTGCGGCGGATATTTCACCGTCGCACCCTCGAGAATCTTGTCGATTAGACGCGCGAAATAGTCACGATCATACGCATCTCTGGCATCTTCTTCCAGGTGGGTGCGTATAGATGAACGCATCTCTTCGCTCGATGGATATCCGATCGACTGGGCGAATTCGTCGTCTAACTCAGGAAGGATTAACGCCTTGACGGATTGCACCTGCACGGTAAACTCGACTTCCTTGCCCCGCAGGTTCTCATCATCGGCGTCATCGGCGTATTGGAAGGTAAGGATCTTACTTTCTCCGGCAGAAAGCCCGATGAGTTGCAGGCCAAAGCCAGGGAAGGGGTATTCATCGCCTTCCTGCTCTTCTTCTGGGGCGACCAACGCCTGGATCGGCGTTGGTCTGATGACAAGGGAATCTTCGCCCTCTGATGGATGGACCAGCCTGCCTTCCAATGTGCCAAATACAAGATCGCCAAGTTGAGCGGGCCGCTCAACTGGCTCAAGCGTGGCATAGCTACGTTGGAGGCGTTTTAAGAACTTTTCGACCTCTTCGTCCTGGAGAGGTTTGGGCTCGTACGGCAGGCGAACAGAACGAAAATCGCCCAAATTCACCTCAGGCTCCAAGGGCACGACAAAGGAGAGCTTGACCGGCTGAAGGGAGAGGACGTCATCCAGCCTGCCAGGACCGCCAGGTTTGACACCGGCCTCTTCAAGGATTTTGGGATAATGCTCGTCAATCAGCAAGTCGATTGCTTCCTGCTGGATGGCACCCTCGCCGACCGTGCGCAGAACGATGTTGTAAGGGGCTTTTCCAGGTCTGAAACCGGGTATCTTGGTTTCTTGAGAAATTTTACGGGCAGCCCGATGCTTATAGCTTTCGTATAGCTGATCGTCAATCTCGGCGATTAATTTAACCTGATGATTTTCGAGTAACTCAGTTTCGATTTTCAATGAATTTTCCCTCAATTGATACCGCGATTACGGCGGCTCGATGGTGGGGAAGGAGGGACTTGAACCCTCACGCCTTGCGGCACGTGATCCTAAGTCACGCCTGTCTGCCAGTTCCAGCACTTCCCCGGCCCGCAAAATTATAAGCGAGAGAAAGGCCGACGTCAATAAATCGGATATAATGGCCTCGTTTGGGCACCCAAGACGCGGGCCTTATGGAGGTCATCATGGCACAGGTGATTAATCCGGAAGGGGCAGGTAAAGAGCGAGTCCACCTGGCGCGCGCGGTGGTGGTGGCGTTGCGCGAGCTGATGAAGCAGAGCAAGCCCGATTCGGAAAGCCGCGATCTGGCCGCCTTCATTGCGCTCGCGCTGGAACGGATCGGGGAGACCATCGATCTTTCGGTAACCGCCTGGGAAAAACGCGGTTATTGGGTTAAGGCCGACCGCTTCAGAATGGAATGGGAATGGGCGAGTCGCATCGGGGCCAGAATGCGACAGGCAGTGCTGGCCGGCGATTGGGGGCAGGTCGCGGAAAGCGCAGGGCAGGCGGCGCAAAAGCTGATGGGTATCGACGTATCGCCCAATCACCGCCTGGGCAGGCCGTGGGTGGGGGCATGGGATAAACTGGTTAAAGAAACAAACCGCTCAAAATAAAAATCCTGAATTCAAAGCCAAAACGCGCCTGGTTTTAGCTATTATCAGTGAGACCGAAAGGATTTATTGTATTATTTAAACAACGCTTAAGGATGGCGTAATCTTGCTTTAAAGACCCCAACAATGGTGCGTGCTAAGATCAGGCTAAGATATCCACAGACGACCTTCGGTCACAGAACAGATATCCGACCGTTCTACAAAAATATGAATCGCAAGAGGGGGATAGATTCGACAATGACCAGGCCCGGGCCAGGGGGATGAGCTCGGATCTGGTGGTTTAAAAACACTTTTTCATTTTGGTGGGGTGGAAGGCATCTCGCGAGCATGAAGACATAATGGTTTGTAATGGCATACCGCTGGTTTGGATAGAATAATCCATCGATTTATGGATCAGTTAAATCCTTGGGTTGCAGATTTCGGAGCAGGGGATTGACAAGCAGCGTCCATCATGCTATCCTTATAATGCTTTTGATAACTATCATTATCATTAGCATAAAAGGAGTAAGGTTTGGACCCTATCAGCTCACCCACCACCGTCTCTCAAGCGATCGCTGCCTATCTGGATGCAGTCCGCAGTGCGCGCAGCGCGAATACAGCCCGCACATATCACAATGCCATGCAAACCTTCAAAGCAGCGCTGGCAGCCCACCACTCCCCTGCCGAAAAGACCCCGGCGCGCGAATTGTCTGAGGAAGCCATTGTCTGGCTGATCGATATGCTCAAAGATGGCGCGCCGGCCACGGAAAGGCTCTACATCACGGCAGTTAATGGCTTCTACGAGTTCCTGGCGGCCAATCGCCTGGCTGATCCCAATTTGCCGCGCCTCAAGCTGCTGATCCGCCAGCGCGGGCGCCGACCGGGCGCGCGCTTGCCCCAATTCCCCCGCAGTGAGATAGAAAATATTATTATATATATTAACAATATAGATAATATTATGTATAATAATGATATAGCGAGGCTGCGATTTCTGCGCGACCGCGCCTTCCTGATTACCCTGGCGGACACTGGACTGCGGGTGCATGAGGCCTGCGGGCTGCGCCGGGGGGATATCGATTGGGACGAGGGCAAGGCGATCATTATCGGCAAGGGCGACCGACAGGCGGTGGTTCGTTTCTCGCAGCGTTCCCTGCGCGCTCTCAAGGATTACCTCATCGCACGCCAGGCGCTCGACGGCGGCTCAGGGCGGCCACTATCGGCGCTACCTCTATTTGCGCGCCATGACAGGGGCGCCGGACGCAAGATCAAGCCGATCACCACGGCCACGGGCCGCAACATCGTCAATGAATGGGTCAAGATTGCTCTCGGAAAAGAGGCCATCGGACGCATCACCCCCCATTCTTTCCGCCATTATTTTGTCACCACGGTGCTGCGCGCCAGCGGAAACCTGAAACTGGCCCAGGAGCTGGCTCGTCACCGCAGCATCACGGTGACGCAGCGCTATGCACACCTTTCCGACGACGAGCTGGATAAGGGCTATTGGGAAGTATTCGAGGAGTGACCAACCTCATTATCCCCGATCACGCATTGAGTTCCTACTTTCCGCTGACGTATTCGGCGGCGCCGATGTCCGGGGCATTCCCCCTGGAATTCCCGAAATAATCGACCAGTACGTTGGGAAGGGATAAGGCTTTGTTAATGGCCGCTGACGAAGCGGTCAGTTTGAACCAGTCAGGGTCGTCGGGTGAGCCGCTCTTCACCAGCCCAGGTGCTGCCACGACATCACCCTGTCCCGCGGCAACGCTCCAGGGTGTTTTCGACCACAGGTTGTTAGAAAAAGTCAGGCCCGCGCTTTTCCACACATTGATTACAGCCAGACTATTGTCCTGTTCTACGATATTATTTTGAAAACGCACATTGCTAATGGGAGCGCCCTGATAGTTGTCGATGATGACGCTGCAACAATCGGTGCTGTTCACAAACGTATTGTTGGCAATCAGGACGTTATTCATGCCCCAGCCCGATGCACCCTGCCACCACCAGTAATTATGGTTGTTTCCATAAGCGATGTTGTTGATGATGGTGATATTGGATGAGGCCGGGTTTTGCTTCTCATCGCCCATGCCGATGCCGACGGCAGGACGGTCTCCGATGGTGAAACCGGGGGTATTGTAGACAAAGTTGCGCTGGCAGAGCACGTTGGTCGAATCGGAAATGTAAATGTTGACCGTCATATTGTCATGGGATATATTGCCTTCCATGAGGATCTGATTGGCCTGAAACGAGGAGAGGCCCTCCCCACCGTTTTCCCAGATGATGTTTCCGCGCATCACGGCATAATCGGTAATGCCGTCCTTTTCATCCCGCGCAGCGCTCAAACCGGTGCCGCCTCTGGGGCTACCATTTTCCTCGAATGAATTTCGCCAGATCTGGCTGTTTTCGACCGTGCCATAATCCCCCTGGATCAAGATGCCGGCGCCGCGGTTATGGTGGGCGTAGATATTACGGGCCGTGTTATGTCGGCCGTACAGCTTAACGCCGGCATCCTGAGAATGAAGCACTTCGAAGCCGACGAGAATGATCCAATCACCGTCCAGGTTGATCAACCCATTGCCCATTCCCGGCCGGACGTAATTTCCATCAACCACCGGCTTCTCACCCTGGTAAGCGAGAAACTGGATTGGGTTTTCGGCGCTTCCTGACCTCGAGATGACCACTGTTTCGGTGTACACGCCTCCACGAACATAGACGGTATCTCCCGGGAGCACCACACTGGCCGCTTTTTTGATCGTTTTCCAGGGCTGGGTCAGGGTTCCAGGATTTGCATCGCTGCCGCTCGGGGAAACATAGAAAGCCCGCCCTTTCTCGATAAGAGGCAGGTAAGATTTATATTCACCATTTTGGACAGTCGCCGGCGTTGAAGCGGGGTTGGCCAGAGGCTGATCTGGTAAAACCACCGCCGGGGTTTCAGGCGAAAATTTCGAGCTGCTGTGGAAAGGGAATGATGACAGGATGACGAGACCCACAAATGCCAGCGCACTATACAGTTTTAAGGGAATGTGCATCACAGCCGCCTGGCAGTAAATCCATGACCATTATAGCAAATCAGGCGGCTTTTTCGAAATCTATTGGCAGTCTGACCTGGAAAACCGTCCTGCCTGGGCGGGATTCAACATGAATATCACCACGATGCTTGTGAACGATGTTGTAGCTGATATTCAACCCGAGGCCGGTGCCTTTACCCAGGGGTTTGGTGGTGAAAAAGGGGTTGAAAATGCGGGATTGGATCTCAACCGGAATACCTGGGCCATCGTCCTCGATCTCCACCTGAATGCTTTCCCCACCATGAGCAGTACGGATAAGGATACTCCCTTTTCCCGCCACGGCATCAATAGCATTATCGAGCAGGTTCGTCCAAACCTGGTTGAGCTCGCTGCCATAGGCCTGAATGCGCGGTAGGGATGGATCGTACTCTCTCTGGATCCGAATACCATCCTTGATCTTATGGCGCAGGATAACCAGGGTATCATTCAGGCCCTCGTGGACGTCGACCTCCTGAACTGGCGCCTGGTCCAGGTAGGAATAAGACTTGAGGGCCTTCACGATGTCGTGCATGCGGCTTGCTCCCTGCCCGATCTCATGTAGCAGGCTGAACAGGTTGTAATTTTCGACGGTGAAACGCAGAAATAGGGGCAGGTGTGTCTCTGGAAGAACGGCGGCCATTTCGCCAAGCGAGGAAACGTCGAAGTCAAGATTCACCAGTACGGGCGATAATTCCCAGGCGTCCGCCAGGCGATGATCGCTCAACCAGGCTTCCAGGCTGGCTTCGCGATCACTACGCGTCAGTGCGTCCAGGTCGTCAGAGGCGAGGGCTGACCGGCGGGCGCGCTCAACCAACTTGTGGAGATAATCGATCTGATCAGAAGAGAGGCTCAAGCGCAGCAAGTCCGTCTGAGCTGCCTGGAGGCGAGAAACCACGTCGGTCAACTGGCCAGCGCCGCGCTGCACCGCCGCAGCGGGATTATTCAGCTCGTGGGCGATGCCAGCAGTAAAAGTCCCCAGGGCAGCCAGCTTCTCACTCTGGCCGAGCATCAGCTCCATGGAGCGCAGCCTGGATGTAACCGTATGGAGCATCGTGAGAGTCACCCCAGGATGAGCGTTCAACAGCTTTGCGAACTCATCTTGATTGATGGCGATTAACCGGCTGTCGCTGACGGCCCGCACACTGGCGCTGCGTGGGGCCGATTCAAGGAGGGCCATCTCGCCGATCACCGCGCCGGGTTGATGTATCTCAAGTTGAACACGCTTGCCGTCAAGGGTCTTAAATACTTCAACCTGGCCTTGTTTCACGATATAGGCATGTTTACCCAAATCTCCCTCGGAAAAGAGCATCTGGCCTTCCGGGAGGGATATCACATCCACCATCTGACAGAGCGCTTGCAGATCTTCGTCGGACAGATCGGCGAACAAGGGGACCTTGCGAAGAAATTCGAAGGCTTCTTCGGCCATGCTGGCTCAAACAGTCTTGAGATATTGGTGGACGAATGCAACGGTCACGGCGCCTTCGCCGACAGCCGAGGCGACGCGCTTGATCGATCCGCTGCGCACATCTCCAGCGGCGAAGATGCCCGGGCAACTCGTTTCGAGGAGGAAAGGCTCGCGTTTCAGCGGCCAGCCTTTGACCCAGGCGCCGCCGCGAAACAGGTCCGTGCCGGTGAGTATATAACCCGCCGGATCACGCTCGACCAATCCAGCTACCAGCTCCGTGCGCGGCACCGCGCCTATGAATATGAATATGGCGGCAGCCGGGTAATTTTCCTCCGAGCCGGTGGAGATATTCCTCACCCGGATGATCTCCAGCTTTTCGTTTCCTTCAGCGGCGGAGACTTCACAGTTTAGAAAAATTTTGACGTTCTCGATGGCCCGGAGCTGATCGACCAGATATTGAGACATGCTTGGTTCGATAGCGCTACCGCGCACGAGCATCGTAACGCTACGCGCATAGCGGGAGAGGAAAACAGCGCCCTGCCCGGCTGAATTGGCTCCACCGACGACGAAAACGTCCCTGTCCCGGTAATAGGCGGCTTCGGTGATCGCGGCGCCATAATAGACCCCTGCGCCGGTGTACTTCTCGATGCCAGGGGCCTCGAGGCGTCGCACGTCGACGCCGGTTGAAATCAGGACCGCGTAGCAATTGATCTCCGCGCCGCCAGCCAGCTCGATTGATCGATACGTATCTCCGACTTTTAATGCGGTGACTTCATCGCCCGTGATGATTTCTGCGCCAAAGCGTCGCGCCTGAGCCACTGCGCGGCGGGTTAGGTCGGCGCCGCTCAGTCCATTTGGAAAGCCAAGGTAATTCTCGATGCGGGCGCTGGTGCCTGCCTGTCCTCCGGCCGCCTGACGCTCGATCATGATGGTGCGCAGGCCCTCCGAGGCAGCATAAACGGCGGCGGCCAGTCCGGCGGGCCCGGCGCCGATGATCGCCAGATCGTAAAATTGCTGGGAAGGGAGCGTCTGCATGCCGATACGTTCGGCGAGCTCTTTTATGGTGGGCTGGATCAGAAAGCTGCCATCAGGGAAGAATACAACCGGCAGGCGGTGGTCTCCGCCGGCCGCTTCTTCGACCATCAGAAGCGCCTTGGGATTGGCTTCAATATCGAGCCATTGATAAGGAATCAGGTTGCGGGAGAGAAAATCTTTGACGGCATGTGAGGTCGAGGACCATAACGTTCCCGCTACGCGGATGCCCTCATAAGGAAAGACGGCATGGGCCTTCCAATCGCTGAGGAGATCCTCGAGCACAGGATACAGGTTGTTTTCGGGTGGCTCCCAGGGCTTCATCAAGTAGTAATCCAGCCCAATCTGGTTGATGCTCTGGATAGCAGCCTGGGTATCGGCGTAGGCGGTAAGCAGGACTTTACGGGCGTCTGGGTAGTATTTTCTGGCCTCAGCTAAAAATTCAATCCCGGCCATACCGGGCATGCGTTGATCCACGAGGAATAGCGCCAGGGGCGTCCCTCTGCGCTGGTACTGTTGAACGGCGATTAATGCCTCCTGACCTGAGGAAGCCTTGGTGATGCGGTATTCATCCCCGAAACGTGCCCGTAAGTCGCGTTCGACGGCGTTCAGTACCTGAAGCTCGTCATCCACTACCAGTAATACAGGTTTGGACATATGCACAATCCCGCTAAGGCTAAATCCCCGCTCGGCGACGGCGTTTCATTTGGGGGCAGGTAAAAACTATTTGCCGTTATTATACCCGTTTCGTTATATTAATGGTCAATCTGTGGATATCCGTTTTCGAATCGGTCTCGCGGTTTTGGATGGGAACATTAATGAGATTCTCACGTCTGAATGAAGGAGTGGGCATGGCGTTTGCACCGAGTTTGGAAACATGGATAACCAATCTGGACAAATAGGGAGATGCGCAATTCCGGTTATAATCCCCCGAGATCTCCAGATATCGGTAAAAGGATAATCGTTCAATGCAACCAACAAACAGACAAGGGGCAAAGGCGCTGGTCCGCCTGATTGCCATTGCTTTTAGCGTAACCAGTATGGCAGGCCTGGCTCAGATTGGCTCTGGATATGCAATAAGCCTCTCGGGAATGCCTACCTCAGTCCTGTATTTCCCGGTTATTTTCAAACAGCCGGCGCCAGGCGGTCTAATGGCCCTGACGGTGGTATCGAGCAATCTGCAGGGTTTCGACGTATGCGGTTATCCCAGTCTGTATGATCTGAATGTGTGGTGGAATAAAAGTCCGTATTATTTCATGAATTTATATATGGGCGGGTCAATGATGGCCTCCCACTGCCAGGGGTTGACAGCATCGTACGTGCAATCAGCCAGCCAGATCGGCTGGTGGTTTGTGCCCACCTGGGTCGGCCCGCAGGCGCCGTGCACGAATTATCGTGTGAAATTCAGTTCCGATCCGACCCAGGCTTACAATCAAGGCCGGAGTGAGGCCGCTGCGGCTTATCAGGCTGCCGCAAGTTTTGGTCTTGCCGGGGATACAATCATTTATTACGATCTTGAGGGCTATTCCTATTCATCTACCTATACCACGAGCTGCCGCACGCCCGTAAAATCTTTCATCAACGGATGGGTGCAAAAACTTCACGAGCTGGGCGCGAAAGCGGGTGTATACGGAGGCACGTGCAGCTCATTCCTGTACGATTTCGATACCATCCAAAACAAACCTGACGACGTATGGGCGGCCATATGGTACAAGATCAACGGTCAGTATCAATACGACCCAAACGCAAGCCCTTATGGTCTTACCTGCTTGATTGATACGCTTTGGCAGCACCGGCGCCTCCGCCAGTACACGGGCGATCACAACGAAAGCTGGGGCGGAGACACGATTTACGGGATTGATAATGATGTCGCCGATGGGGAGCAGGTGGCGTTTCTGCCCGCCACCGCCACTCCTACCACTGGTACAGTCCAACTCGCTCCGACTACTCAGACGATTGAGGTCGAGGATGTACAGCCGCTCTCGAGTGACATTGCATGGAGCGTGATGAACGGCCGCCTCCTCAGGACGGAGGATGGAGGCAAGAGTTGGTTGGACAAGACCCCTTCCGAAGCTTCGAGCGGCCCGGTATTGGATAGCTTCTTCTTGGATGCCCGGCAGGGCTGGCTGGTGCGATATGCGAAAGACGGTGCGTCTCTCGAGCTGGCTTCCACTGGCGACGCGGGACAAACCTGGCATAAGCTGAGCATCGCTCCAGCGCTGCTGCCCCCCGTTGAAGAGATCCAGGACATGGTTCTCAGCTTCGCCGATACAAACACTGGCTGGCTGGCGGTGAAGCTGGCATCGGGGGCAAACTTCAGCCTGGGCTCATTGCTCTCCACCGGGGACGGAGGTAAGAGCTGGAAGCGCATAGATCTACCGGCGGCCGGACGGATCAAATTCATCGATAAGCAACGCGGATGGTTGTCTGGAGGTCCTGGAGGGCACGACCTGTACATGACTGCGGACGGCGGCCAAAACTGGACGGCCATTCAATTGGTGGACGACCACCAGGCTCCTGCGGGAAAGGTATTCTACAGCCTGCCAAGTTACGACAATGCCGGGAACGGAATTATCGCTGCCACGGTGGCAGACGAAATCAACCCGCGCATCGAGCTTTACACGAGCCAGGACGGCGGATTGACCTGGTCAAATCAAGGTACGATCCGGCTTGCGGGTGGAGAGGCTCCATACGGCCCGGTGCAGATCAGCACAGCCGGACAGGGCGCGTGGGTTTTAGCTAATCCGGACAGTCCCAGACTGTATCGCATCGAGCTGCAGGGGTTTCACATCACTTCCTTCCAGCCGAATGGTCTTCCGCAGGGTGTGGTAAGTTTGTCCTTCGAAGACAGCATGGACGGTTGGGCGCAGATCCAATCTGGGAGTTGCAGCGGGTCGAAACCCTCCCCGACGATTTCAACATCAGCGCAAAATGGGGGTTTTGTTTGTCAGTTGCGGTCGGGCCTGTACAAGACGGCTGACGGTGGTGTGAGTTGGTTTGAAGTTGTACCTTAATGAATCGTTATGTGGTATTGGCTATGCGCAGTTATACGTGGCTGCGGCTGACAGACTCGCCCCGGATCACTGACCCAAATCGGCAATTAATATCCAGCCGATGACTGTCTTGGGGCCGGCATCGTATTCCACCAGCAGGCATTCCCGATTCAAATTGTCAAATCTGCGCTCCGAGGGCAAGAAGCGCACCGTCGAACCCTCCGGAATCTGGCCTATGGCGGGGAAAGTCTCATAGCACCCGTTGCGCACATAAACCGTACGCGCCACCACTCCGGTTAGCGGCGTGGCCGTTGCACTCGGGAGAGGCGTTGGCCGGGGCGTGGGAGTAATGGTTGCCGTCGGGGTAAGGGTGGGGGTAATCGTTGCGGTCATAGTGGGCGTCGGCGTAGCCGTGGGCTGGAGCGAGACGACGAAGGCGCGCACCCGTCCGGCCAGCAAGACCAGAAGGAGAATGATGACGGCAATGCCGGCGATACCGCCAGCCGCTTTCAAACCGGTTAGAGTGGCGTGGTAAGAGGACAGATTGCGCGTCAGCGTAACCACGCCCGGATCGTTCGGAAAACGGGCGCGCACCTCTTGGCTAAGCTTGGACGCGGCGGCCGGCCAGGATCGGCTGGTGTTATACAGCGTGGCGGCCTGATGAAGCTCGTCCTGGAGGCGCTGCAGGTCCTGGATGCTCTGATCCACCTCGGCCTGGAGATGATCAAAGGTATCGTCGCGATAACCCAGGCTGCGCGCCTGATCAAGAATCTGACGGGCTTGTAAGATCTTCTCGCGGGACGATTCGATGGTTTGAGCCTGGTCGGCCTGGCGTTTCAAGTTCTGGATTTGATCCTTCATCGGCTCGACGATTGTAGGGATCACCGCCTCAAGACGGCTCTTAAGCTTCAGCAAAGAAGGGCTTTCGCCGTATTCCATCAACAGACCATCCAGAACGCTGCGCGCCTGAGCAATGGCTTTAGGCTCGAAAACGCCAGAATTGAGCATCTCAGCAATCGATTGAATACTGTTGCGCGCCTTTTGCAGGCTCTGCAATTTTTCCTCGTACTTTGGCAAGCCGGTGGCGTGGGCGGCAGCCTCGACTTTGTCAATCCCCTCATCGATCATTCCCTGCCGGAAGAGCTGCAGGCCTTCGTTATAGACCGAGGCGGCATCGATGTATTGTTGCAGCTTCTGCTCAAATTCCTGACCCTCCTGCCAGCGCTGGATGCCCAGTTCGCGCAGATAGCCCTGGGCGCGGTTGAGTAGAAGCATGGCATCCTCGTAGCGCCCCAAACGGGCGGCCGACTGCGCCTTTCCGAAAGCCGTTGCAGCCTCCGCCGGAAGCGCGACCGAAGGGATGTAGCCGGTGCGCAAATAATTCTCAGATTCGCTGTGGTGCTCATGTGCGCGCTCCCAGCGCGGCTCAATCTGCAAGATCTGGTCGTACAGCTTGATCGCCTCGGCGTAGCGGCCGCCATAAAATAACTTCTCCGCCTCTTCCATGAGACGCTCGGCGTAGGGATTGTGCTCGGAAGGCTGCGGTTCAGTCTTTTCGCGCACCGGCGCAGCGCCATCCTGCCCCGCCTCAGCCTCGATCGCCACGATTTCTTCACCCGCCTTCGCGGAGGGTTTCTCGCCGCGACTAACGCTGCGCAAATTCTGGTAGGCGTTCTGCACCTGGATGCGCTCTTCCATGCTCAGGTTTTGAAATTCTGCCGAATTAATGTACTCGTCCAGTTCCACTATCGCTTTGCGAATTTCGGAGATGGGGGGCTTTTCCAGGGAGAGAAGGCGGGCAGCCTGCTCCATCAACGGATTTGATAGGCTCATGGGCGCATCCTGATTCATTTAGAATCGCTCGTTCAATAGTTGTTTGATAAATGCATGTAGGCTAGCTTGAGGTCGTCGCGCAAATCTGCGGCGCTGACGTAATCACCGGCGAGAACGCGCTCGAGGATTTCGCGTATCTCGGCCGAAAGCCGCCGGTCATCGTAAGTCCACTGGGCGGTGTACGAGCGGGCCGCCTGCTCGATCTCCTCCGGGCGAGTGGGGCCAAGAGGCAAGGCGCCGGGCGCCGCCCGGCCGGTCAAAATGTGGTGCAGACCGCGGGCGCCAAACTGGACCAGATCCATCTGGCGATCCAGGTCAGCCAGACCGTCCCGGTACAATCGGGCTACGTTCCAATCGATCAGGTATATACCGTTGGTCTCTTCCTGCCAGTAATAATGCAATATTTTATGGTCTCGGTAGACCACATTGCGCTCATGGGCGGCTTGGAGGACATCACAAATCTGGATGGACATTTCCAGCAGGATGGGAACCGGCAGGAACTGGCCGTGATTGACACCTGCATCGCATAGCAACAGCAAATTGTCCTGGCGACGTTTCTCCTCGACCGCTAAATAGGGCACCCAACCCTCTTCGACCCGCTCATTGATCTGGGTCTGGAAAGTTTGTATGCAATCGATCCCCATGCGCACGGCCTGACCTGTAGGCTCGCCGCCTTCACCTTGATCCGGCAAAGAACGGCCATCCGCGAAACGGATGAAACCGCACTCGTGGAGGGATACCACGCCGGGGATGTCCTGTAATAAAACGAGCAGCTCGGCTTCATCGTGAAAGAGGGATTGAGCGTAGTCTGCTTTATCTACGCGCATTAATTTCAAGGCCGCGTTGCGAAACTGCCCGCTGCCATAATGCAGCCTGCCCTGATATACCCGCGCTGAAGAACCGCGCGCCTCGGCAGCCCACTCATCCAGCGCAGGGCCGAAAATCAGGTCCCCCTGCGCACCAATTTCGCATTCATGTACGCCGCGCAGTGCCAAAATAGCTCCAGCCGCTGGCGATTCCTGCTCGGCCGCTCTTTCCGGTGCAATCGAGCGGATGCGCTCAGCGCGCTCGAATTGCGCTAGCCAGGGCATCTCACGAAGCAATTGCGGTTTTCGGGTGAGCAAATCGGTCGGCCAAATACCCTTTCGCAAACTGGCGAGGCCCTGCAGGGCGTCATCCAACCAGCTTGCTGGCCCAACTTGATTGCGCAGCTCACGGCCCTCGAATTCCAGCTCGGTGACATACTCAAGCAAGGCGGCGCCTTTCTGCGGCCCAGTGTGCAGCTTCTTCAACCAGCCAGGTGCAGCCTGGATGGCCATCTCGGCGCGCAACACCCGCCGACGATCCGGATCCCACAGGATGATCCAGCGCAGGGCAGAGCAGGCGGAGACGAAATCCTGGCGCTCCCAGGCGTCTAATGCAAGCTGAGTCTGCATTTTGGGCTGATGTAAAGTGGAAGCCAGTGTACGTTGTGCTTCCGGTAGAAGTTCGCCCAGATCCTCCAGCACATCGAACACATCGGCATAGGCCAGGGTGGAATGCGGCGGGCTTGGATCCGGCGAAGACCAATTAGGCAGCACTTCTTTTTGCAGGCGACGGGCGAGGCGCCTGGCTTTTTGGAGAGTTTCTCCATCCGTTTCCTTGGCCTTACCATCTTGAAGCTCCTGTATATGAGCCTGCAAGGCCAGGTAAGCCCGTTTCGCAGCCAGAAAAGGGGGAATGGCATCGCCATCCACGCCGATCTGTTGACGGCGGAGGACGGAACTGACCTCATACCACCAGGCGGGTTGGTCTCCGCGCCGGGTGGTCTCGATTAATTTCCACAAAGAACCGCTCCAGTCCTGCGCGATGGCGCATTGGATGCTTTCCAGCAAGCCGTCGCGGCTCTCCCCAAGTTCGCTTTGCGCGAGAGCGCTCAAGCGTTCGATGAGCGGCCACGGCACCGGGCTTTCGATGGGCAATTGAGCGGCCCAACGGCATATTTCGCTCAACTTCTCGAGATTTCCCTGGCGCAGGGCTAAAACAGCAGCGGATGAGGCGGAGCGTAAGGCGCCAGCATAATCCGGCAGCTCTCCAAGGGCGAGAATGCGATCGTGCACCTGGTCGAGCTGGTCGAAAGAGAAACGGCCGTCGTCATCGGGCTGCAACAATCCGATCTCAGCATCGCGGGCTGCCTGGAGCTCGTTGTCGGTCGACGCAAGTTCCTCATCTACCCGCTGCATCAGCGCAGCCAGACCAGCTTCATCGAGCAGGTCGTTACCGTTGGGAGGCGGCCAGCCCAGACGTTCCATCAGCCCTGGAGCGGCGATGGTTAAATAGCGGCCCATCTCATCCAGCCATTGGGCATAATCCTCACTGGCAAAGCGCTGGCGATCCAGGGTACGTCCGTCCGCATCGAGCCATTGGGCGTTGCCCCAATCCACAAGGGTCAGTCTGCCGGAGCGCACATCCCAGAACATGTGGCCCGTTTTAACGTCATTCCACAGGACGCCCCGCGCATCCCCCTCTGGAATCTCCAACCGCGCCTGATGGATACTCTCCAGCAGGTGATACACACGGCGGATAATTTCCAGGATGAGGCGTTCTGGCACCTGGCCTGCTGACTGAATATTCACCAGGAAGGCGCGTTGATCAGCCGGAGCGCTAAGTTCATTGACCTCTTTTGAAGAAAAACCTGAACGACTGATGCGCAGCAAGGTGTCTAAGTCAAATCCAGGGGCTTGTTCGAGCACGATAAAGGTGCGCTCGCGGTAGAAACTCTCCGGCTTGTTTTGATCCAGCACCGCCGGCACCATCACGCCGAGGCGCCGATCGCGATTCAAATAGGCGTGGAGCGTGCGAAGGATCTGCCCCTCGGCGGCGATCTGAGAAGCCTGGCGCAGCGCGTCACTGCCAAAGGACTTGCTGTTGACGCGCTTTACGATCGCACTGCGGTGCTCGATCAAGGATTCGGCCAGGTAAACCTCGCCGGCGTCCCCTTCCGCCAATTTTTTCACCAGGGACCACGCCGCTCGCTGGCCAGCGAGTATTTCTTCAGTCATTTTCTAGAGAATTTTCGCTCTTCGTACACAAGATACGCGCGGCTTGAAAAAGCCGGGGTTTCGCCCGGCGTCAATGGTATCATACCACAAAATGCCGGTGCACTTATTTTCCCTCCCCCTCCATACGATCGACCATTTTGCGCAACTCATCATTCAATTGGTGCAATGCGGAGATCAGATGCGGGCGCGCTTCCTGAAAAGTCTGCTGGCCGACCTGATACAGCTTTCGGACGGTATTCTCAGCCTCTTCTTTTACCTGCTGCCCTTCTTCCGATTGAGCCGTCTCGCGAATGGCCTGGTTCACGCTTGCTATCATCGCTTCCAGGCCTGTGCGCATCTCCTCTAAGCGCTTTCGATTCTCCTCATCCTGCCAGGCGGTGCGGAATACACGCGCCAGGCTATCCCCCAAAGATCGCAACTGGCTGCCAATCTCATCCCAGGTCTCACCGCTCTTTTTTTCAGAAGCGTCCGTTCGATGACCCTCCATGACGATGTGGCCTACTCACTCACCGGATAGTAACATAATCCGGTCGTACCCGGACCGCTGTGCACCATCAGTGCAGGAGACAATTCCGCGATCAAAGATTCGACGCAATTCAGCCGTTCCTCGGCCATAGCCTTGAGCTTTTGGATCTCCTCGTGAGCACCGGCATGCACAAAGGATATGCGAATGCGGCCCATTTTCCCTACCGCCGCCTCGACCATATCTACCATCATCTGCCAGGCGCGTTTCTGGCTGCGCGCCACGCCCAGGGGGACGATGACGCCATCCTCCATACCTACAACAGGTTTTACATTCAGCAAGGTGCCGAGCAACCGCTGCGCTTTTCCAATCCGGCCGCCCATGTAAAGATACTTGAGCGTGTCGGCGGTCTGCAGCATACGTGCGATCGGAATCATGTTCCTCACCTGCTCCGAAATTGCCGATAGACGCAAGCCAGCCAGCGCCATGCGAGCGGCTTCGATCACCATCCAACCCTGGCACATCGAGACGTTCAGGGTGTCTATTATGTCTATGCGCACTTTGGGAAATTTCTCCAAAAGCATCGGCCTGGCAGCCATGGCCGCCTGGTAAGCTCCGCTTCCTTTGGATGTCATGTGGATACTGATGATCTCCTCTGCGCCTTCTTCCTCAATCAGCCGTTCGTATGTGGATAGATAATCCCCCGGCCCAGGGCTGGCTGTGGTCGGTAGAACGGTCGCCGTCATCAGCCAGCGGATGAATTCATCCCGCTGGATCGTCACCAGATCGCGTAGGACCTCCTGCCCCCTGTGAATGTAATAAGCTACCGTGTGTATATTCAACCCGGCGAGCAATTTTTCAGGTATGCTCGCGCAACTATCGGTCACAACGGCGACCTTTTGCATATAAATCTCTCCTTTTGATCCCGAACCTTTATCAATTATAACTGGTTTCCGCCACAGAAAAATTACTCGACAACAAACTGGCTCTTTAAGGTGGACATAAGGTCAAAATCGATTATAATGAATATACTAATTAGGGTATGGATTGTGGGATAATGCCAGGGCTACCTCTGGATAGGGGAATAATACCCTGGTAAAAACCCATTGGTCCCCGATCCACAGGCCCGTGCGCCCTTTGGGGTGGATTGCACGCCACAGCGAGATTGATTCCTGATGCAGCCCGAGCTTTGTCCACTGGAATGAGGGCGCATAAATCATTATTCGAGGTGAACATGGAGGGAGATACGAGCCATCCCCGGAAGGGCGGAAAACGCCTTCGCCTGGCATTGGCGCTTGCCAGTATGGGGGCAATTTTGTTGGCCGGCTGCGCCGGCTCGCCTTCGATGTTATTGCCATATTCCACCAGCGCACAGAAAATATCCAACCTCATTATTCTGACCTTCTCCATTGCTGCAGCAGTGTTCGTCATCGTAGAGGGGATGCTCATCTACGCCTCGATCCATTACAGCCGTCGCTCCCTAAAAGGTGAACCATCGAAAACCGAAGGCAACCAGCCGCTTGAAATCGGTTGGACGCTCCTGCCAGCGACCGTTCTGCTGGTCGTTTTCATTCTGACCATTCCAACTTTACGCGCGGTCGCTTATCAGCCTCAAACCTATGTAAACCCCTTCACCGGGCAGAGCGGCAAACCGATGGAAGTGCACGTAGTGGGCCATCAATGGTGGTGGGAGTTTGACTATCCTGAATACGGCATCGTCACGGCTAATGAGATGCACGTTCCAGTGGGCGTAGCGGTCAATGTAAGCCTCGCATCCGTAGACGTGATCCACAGCTTCTGGGTCCCTCAGCTCTTTGGCAAGACGGACGTCATCCCCGGCCACAATAACACAACCTGGTTTCTGGCAACCAAGACCGGAGAATATTACGGCCAATGCGCCGAATTTTGTGGTGCCGAACACGCCTTGATGCGCTTGCGCATCATCGTCGATACTCCCGAGCAGTTTCAAGCCTGGGTGAAGCAGATGCAGGCGCCTGTCCCGCAGATGACCGGCCTGGCTGCCCAAGGAGAGCAGGCTTTCATGAATGGCCCATGCATTGGCTGCCACACGATTGACAACACCAATGCGCAAGGGAAGGTTGGTCCAAACCTGACCCACTTTGCGAGCCGACAATACTTTGCAGGAGATTCTTTCGAAAACACCCCTGAGAACGTGGCTCAATGGCTTAAAGATCCCCAGGCGATGAAACCGGGGAGTCTAATGCCGAACCTGCACCTTTCACAGGACGAAATCAACCAACTGGTCGCATTTCTCGACAGCCTGAAATAATCTGGAGAAAGAATGGCAACTACTTCTGAGGCGTTACCACTGCCGAGATCATACGAAGGAGGCCTGGTGCGTTGGTTGACCACAACCAACCACAAGGATGTCGGCATTTTGTATGTGATCACTGCGATGGTCTTCTTTCTGGCCGGGGGAATCGAAGCCCTGCTGATCCGAATCCAACTGGCCCGACCGGAAAACAAGCTCCTTTCACCGGACGCATATAACCAGATCTTCACCATGCACGGCACCACGATGATCTTTCTGTTTGCCATGCCGATTCTGGTGGGCTTCGCAAATTATCTGGTGCCGCTGATGATCGGTGCGCGCGACCTGGCTTTCCCACGCCTCAACGCGCTGACGTACTGGCTGTTCCTTTTCGGCGGACTGGTGATGTACAGCTCGTTCTTGTTGGGCGGAGCTCCTGACGCCGGCTGGTTCGCATACTCGCCGCTGACTGCCACACAATTTTCGCCGTCTCATGGTATGGACTTTTGGGTAATGGGCATTATCCTGACCGGTGTGGCTTCCACCGCCGGGGCGATTAATTTCATCACCACCATCTTGAATATGCGCGCGCCCGGTATGAGCCTGTTAAAGATGCCGCTGTTCGTCTGGCAGGTGCTGGTGACCATGTTCCTGATCCTATTCGCCATGCCCAGCCTGGCGGTAGACTCAATCCTGCTGTTCATCGAGCGGAATTTCAGCGGACCGTTCTTTCAGGCGGCTCAGGGAGGAGATCCGTTGCTCTGGCAGCACCTGTTCTGGTTCTTTGGCCACCCGGAGGTTTACATCCTGATTTTGCCAGCCTTCGGCATTATCTCGGAAGTGATTCCGGTGTTCTCGCGGAAGCCTATCTTCGGCTATGGAGCCATCGTCTACTCGGGTATTGCCATCGGCTTCCTGAGCTTCACCGTATGGGCCCATCACATGTTTGCGGTGGGTATGTCGCCCATTGCCGATGCAGTTTTCTCCCTGGATAGCGTCATTATCGCCGTCCCCACCAGCATCAAAATCTTCAACTGGATTGCCACGATCTGGGGCGGGCGCATTAATATGAAATCGGCCTTTTTGTTCGCCGTTGGATTCATCGCCATGTTTTTGATCGGCGGATTGAGCGGATTAACGCTGGCGGTCGTGCCGGTCGACTTTCAGGTGACGGACACGTATTACGTGGTCGCCCACCTGCATTATGTGCTCTTCGGGGGTACGGTATTTGCCCTCTTTGCAGGCATGTTTTACTGGTTCCCGAAAGTCACTGGTCGACTGCTGAACGAAACGCTCGGCAAGGTACAGTTCTGGCTGATGCTGATCGGCTTCAACCTGACGTTTTTCCCGATGCACATCTTGGGACTTGAGGGTATGCCGCGGCGTATTTACACTTACACCGCAGGCAACGGCTGGTCCATTTGGAACTTCCTGGAGACGATCGGCGCGTTTATCATCCTCATAGCCATGTTGATTTTCCTCTACAATTTCATTGTCAGCCTGGTGCGCGGCGAGCCCTCAGGGGCAGACCCCTGGGATGGACAGACGCTGGAGTGGACGGTCTCCTCGCCGCCGCCGGCCCATGACTTCGATGCCATCCCCACCGTACACAGCCGACGGCCAGCGTGGGATCTCAAACCCGCCCACAGCGGGCTGCCCCATGCGCCCATGGCTTCAGACGCGCCGTATGATCCTCCCGAGGGGGATCATCCACCTGCTCACTTGCATTCTTATTCACCGATTATCCTTGCAT